>Ga0207684_10000294_pt1 | contig 71779 bp, 69 predicted proteins | sample KBSK5501metaG_FD_184342 | JGI IMG/M metagenome (GOLD analysis project Ga0207684, IMG submission 184342) | Corn, switchgrass and miscanthus rhizosphere microbial communities from Kellogg Biological Station, Michigan, USA - KBS K5-50-1 metaG... | ecosystem: Host-associated > Plants > Roots >...
ACGACAAGCTCGAGATCCTGCTGCAGAGCGACGGCAAGGAGCTGCCGCCGGACGGCGAGCTGCAGTCCGGCCTGCGCCGCAGCGAGCGTCTCGATCTGCTGCACGGCGAATCGCAGCACGAGACGCGGCCCGACGGCACGGTTGTGCTCAACGTCCACGTCCCGATCCGGAGCGCACCACAGCTCATCTCATGAGCTCCGCGCTGGCGCCGCCGCAGATCGCCGCCCTGCTCGAGTCCACCTGCGCGCTCATCGAAGGCGAGATCAACGCGCTCGGCGACGAGGGCGCGCAGTGGCATCCCGCTCGCGGTGAGTGGTGCGTGAACGAGTGCGTCGGGCACCTCATCGAGGCGGAGCGGCGCGGCTTCGCCGGCCGGATCCGCGACATGATCGCCGGCAAACCGCTGGTCGCGTGGGATCAGGAGGCCGTCGCGCGCGAGCGCAACGACTGCGCGCGCCTGAGCCAGAGCCTATGGATGGAGTTCATGGGCCTGCGGCACGACAGCATCGGGCTGGTGCGCTCGCTCACCCCGGCGGACCTCGAGCGGAGCGGCGAGCATCCGAAGGTCGGCACGCTGCGCGTCAAGGACCTGCTTCAGGAGTGGGTGCATCACGATCGCAACCACACCAAGCAGATCCTCTCGGTCGTGCAGGCGCGGGTGTACCCGCACATGGGGAACGCGCAAAAGTTCATCGGAGAGTGACCCGCTCCCGCCGCTCGTAGATCGGCCAATGAAGGGTCCCGACCTCGGCCACGCGGACGTAGTGCTCCTCGACCCAGCGAAAGATGAGGTCCATCTCCGGCAGCACGGCGTACTTGGGCTCGTCGAGCGTCCACATCTCTCGTTCGCCTCGGTCCAGCGGCGGAACGTCGATGGTCGCGGGTGAGGCGTCGACGATCAGAGCGGGCGGCTCGCGTTCGAGCGCGAGCAGCAGCTCGGCGATCCGGTCGGCGCTCTGATAGCCGCGCATGTACAGCGCGTACTGATAGGCGTAGCGGGTGGGCGAGCGCCGCCCCGTCGTGTAGTTCAGCCCACCTTCGCCACCCCAGAACAGGACCCGGTCCGTGCTGGCGGTGTGATCCACGACGTACGCCGTCACGTCTGGCCGCGTTCGCTCCTGATCGTTGGGTCCGACCTCGTGGCGATAGCTGGCGACGGCGGGTATCGCGCTGACGAAGAGAACCACGCAGGCGCCGAGAACGCTGGAGACGACGACGCGAGGGGACAGAGCGAGGCGGGGGGCGACCCGCTCCAGTGCCGGTCGCGCCCAGCTCGCGGCCACCGCGGCGAGGATGCCCTGCGCGGCAAGACAGCCCAGGAAGTATTCGCGGTACGGCCGACCGGTGGCGCTGGCGAGGGCGAAGTCGAGCGGCAACGCGAGGACCGCTACGACAAGGAGCGGCCTCGTGTCTACCCGAGCGGATCTTCGCGCGAGCTGGATGAGCGCCGTCACCCATCCAACGACCGCGACGGGGAAGAGTCCCGAGAAGAGCGTGAGCTTCACGCCCGCGGCCAGTGCGTCGAGGCGATCGAACAGCGACGATCGCGAGTATTCGATGTTGAAGCGGATCACCTGATCCACGAAGTCGCTCGCGGCGCCGTTCGCGATGAGGTACACGCCGACCGGGAGGATCACCGCGAGGAAACCGACCGCGCCGAGAAGCACGGCCGGCGCGACCGCGCCGAGCGATCGGAGTTGCCAGGCGCGCGCCGCCTCGGCGAGAGAGATCGCGGCCCACATGCCCAGTAACGTCGGCTTCAGCATCAGCGCGAAGGCAGCCGTGATCCCGATCGCGGCCCAGCGCCAGCGCGACGGGCCCGAACGACGTTCCGCGAGGTAGAGCGCGATCGCTCCGAACTGCAGCGGCAGCGCGTATTCCTCGGGCCGGTTGCCTCCGTCGAGCATGACGGCGATCGCCGCCATCCACGCCACCACGCCGAAGAGCGCGGGCACGAGGCCGAGCGTCCGGTGCAGCGCCCAAAAGCCCACCACCGCGGCTACGAACATCGACGCGAACTCGACCACCGCGACTCCGGGGATGCCACGGTCGGCGAGCGTCAGGCCGATCACGTCGAGGTAGTAGATGAGCGGCGGTTTGTGATCCCACACGTCGCGATACGGGATGCCGCCTTCCTGCACGCGCCGTGCGACGTAGAGGAACAGGCTCGAGTCACGCCCGATGAAGAACTGGAGGCTCCGATCGATGAGGAGCGCGCCCGCGCAGACAGCGGCGAGCGCGGCGGTGACGTACGCGCGACTTCGCGCGCTCATCGCCGCATCAATAGGAGTGCGAGAAGCCACAGCGGCGCGACCGGGATGCCCGCTTCGTGGATCAGGACCGCGACGAAACCGGTGACGATCCAAACCACCGTCGCGCGGGTCGTGAGCGCGCGTGCCGCGACCGCCGGGTAGACAAGGACGGCGTCGTGCAGCAGCACGTGCGGCACCGACAGCAGCGTCGCGGGCGACGCGACCTCCATGCGGCGCTCGGCGCGTGTCCGCAGGATGAAGACGGCCGCGACGCCCGTCGCCACGGCCGAGAGCCCGAGGCTCGCGAAGGCGGGATCGAACGGGCCGACGCCAAGCCGTCGCACGAGCGATCCGAGGCCGAGCTCACCCGGACGAAGCTCTGCCGCCGCCGGCGTGAGGAGCTCGACATATCGCGTCACGCCGTCGAACCCGACCATCAGCAGCGACACGAGCGCGATCGCGGCGACGACGAGCAGGAACGGAACGCGGCGCTGCCGATCCACGAGCGCGATCAGGGCGAACAGCGGCAGGAGCTGCGGGCGCAGCGCGAGCAGGCCGAGCAGCGCGCCGCTCGCCGCCGGTGGTGCGCGAAGTGACGCGGCGAGGGCGAGCAGCATGAGCGGCGTCGTCTGGCCCTGCGCGAGGGCGATCGTCGAGGGCGGCGCGAGCAGCGCGAACGGAAAGAGGCGCAGCCGCTGGTCGGCCGCGGCGAGCGGAGCCATGAGGAACGCGGACGCGGCAAGCGCGGCAACGCCGAGCGTGAGCATGACGGCGTACGCCACGTCGAACGGAAGCGCGCCGATGGGCGCGAGGATCAGCGAGAGCGCGGGCGGGTTTGGATTGTTGAGGAACACGGTGCGTTCGGGGAGCGTGGCGTGCTCGACGGCGAAGATCGCGTCGCGGTCGGTGACCGCCCCGCCGTTCCCGGTGGCGACGAGGCGCGCCGACGCGTAGATCGCGATGAAGTCGAAGCCCGCCGGCTCCGAGCGCTGCGTCACCCACCCGATGAGCCACGCCGCCACGCATATGGCGAGGACGGCCGGCGCGCGTCGGAGCACGCGCGCATCCTATGGGAGCGCGGTCAGGCTCCGCCGATGTTCGTCAGCGCGATGCCCTGGTAATAGTGCTTCAGGATCTGCTCGTAGTTCGCGCCGCCGAGGGCCATGCCCTGCGCGCCCCATTGCGACATGCCCACGCCATGGCCGAAGCCGCGCCCGTAGAAGATCACGCGGGCCGGCAGCTTATAGACCGCACCGGTAATGCGGATCGACGTGAGCTCGCGATCCTCGTTGAGGATGCGCTCGTAGGTCGTGCCGATGAGCTCAGCCCCGAGAATGCCCATGTCGACCAGACGTGCCGTGTCGCGCCACGAGACCCACTCCGCCTCGCCGCCCTCGGTGAACTGGACGGTGAAGAGGCTGCTCTTCAGTCCGAAGTAGTAGCGCGTTACGTCCTTGCCGATATCGCGTGTTCCGCCCGTGCCGACGACGCGTGCCAGCGTCACACGGCCCGCGCCGGTCACGCGGACCAGGTCGATACGCTGCGGCACTCCGACGCTGATGCCCCGCGATCGCAGGTAGTCGCCGAGCTGCGGCGCGGTGAACTCGCGGTTCCATTCCCAGCTCGTCTTGCCCCAGCCGCTGTCCTTCGCGAGCTCGTCGCCGGGTGACGGAACGCTGCGCAGGTAGGGGAGCGCGTTCGCGTATACGTTCTCCGAGTCCTCGGTGATGCCGCCGGCGTTCGCGGAATAGAGCGCTTCGATCGGCGCGCCGCGGTACGTCGCGACGACGCCGGCGGTCCGTTCGACGGCACGGATGGTGGAGTCCGCCTCGGTCCCGAGTCCGCCGTATTCCTGATCGCGGGTGTCACCCTCGAGGTCGTACGTCCCGTGCCGGTGCAGATGGGTCACGAGATACGTGCGCGCCGCGATCGCCTGCGCCGCGAGCGCCTCTCCGTTCCAACTCGACGGTGATTCGGCCCCGGTGACCGATGCGAGGTAGCGCGAGGTCGCGACCTGGTTCACGACGATCATGTCGCCCGAGTCGTCCGTGGTGATCTCGAGGACGCCGCGGAACAGCCGGCCGGCGAAGTTGAGATAGCCGAAGTCGGCGACGAAGCGGATGACGCCGACGCGTGGCGCCGACAGCACCGGCGTTCCCAGCGCGTCGTCCGAGCCGGCAAGCAGCGAGACCTCGAACGGGATCGTGACGAGCTTGCCAGTGACTGCCGCTTCGCGCGCCGCGCGACGCGCTTCGCGCACCAGCTCGAGACGGCTGGCCCGCTCCTCGCGTGTCAGCCCCTCACGCGCCGGCGGCAGCGTGACCGGCTCGCCCTCGATGCGCTGCACGTTGGTGCGCGCGACCATGCGCTGCCCGCCCTTGTAAAGGATCTTGCCGTCCTCGGTCGTGGCGGTCATCGCGCCGGTGGAACCGATGAGCGCGTACGTGGTGCCGTAGAGAGCGACGTTCACGCGCACGGTCTCCGGCAACGCGGCGAGCGTCGCCGCGCGTGCCGGCTCGGACAGCGGCAGCGATGCGGCGATGACGACGCACGTCGCGACGTGGGCGAGGAGCGTTCGCCGTTTCACGGCTCCCCCCGATACACCTCCGGCTTGAGCACGCCGATGAACGGCAGGTTGCGGTACCGCTCGGCGTAATCAAGCCCGTAGCCCACGACGAACTTGTCGGGGATCTCGAACCCGCGATAGTCGATCTGGATAGGCACGATGCGGCGCGCGGGCTTGTCCAGCAGCGTGCAGAGGCGAACGGACGCCGGCTGCTTCGAGCGCAGATGCTCGATCACGTACGCGAGCGTCTGACCGGTGTCGAGGATGTCTTCGACAACGACCACGTCACGACCCTCGATCGGCTTCGCGAGATCCTTGAGGATCCGCACGACACCGCTCGACTCGGTCGCCTCGCCGTACGAAGAGACCTCCAGGAAGTCGAGGGCGAGGGGGATCGGCATCTGACGCATGAGGTCGGCCAGGAACGGGAGCGCGCCCTTGAGGATGCTCACCAGCACGAGATCCTTGCCGCGGTAGTCGTCGGCGATCGCGGTGCCGAGCGCGCGCACCTTCGCGGCGATCGCCTGCTCGTCGATGAGCACTTCGGCGACATCGTCGGCGGGCGAAGCGGCGCGAAGGACCGTCATGGGTTGTTCGATTGTCTCACTCGGCACTGCCGCCTCACCTGCAGGCCGCGGGCCTAGCGCCGTCTGCGGGTCAATACACCAGCAATGATCGCGATCACCACGGCAGCCGCGCCGGCGACGATCAGCGGCGACGCGCCACTGCCGTCGTTCGCCGCCGCGGGAGCGGGAGTCTGGTCCGTCCGCACCGCGACCGCGGCTGTGGGGGCAGCCGACGTCGCAGCTGGGCTCGCTGTCGCGGTCGGCGACGGGCTCGGGCTCGCGCTAGGTGTTGGCTCGAGCGTCGGCGCGACGGTAGGCGCGATGGTCGGACGCGGTGTCGGCACCGGCGTGGGCACTGGTGTCGGCGCCGGCGTCGCAGCGGCGCGCACGATGACCGTGCCCATCATCGACGTGCCGTGTATGCCGCAGATGTAGGGGAACGTTCCGGCGGTGTTGAACGTCAGCGATCCGCTCTGGTTCTGCGCCAACACCAGCGTCTGACCGACGCCATTCACGACGGCGCTATGCGCCACCGCGTCCTTGTTGGTCCAGGTGACCGTGTCGCCGCCGTTGATCGTCACGCTGGGTGGCAGGAAGGCGAATCCCATGATGGTGACGCTCGCCGTCGCGGCGGCCGCCAGCGACGCGAGCGCGAGGAAGAGCAGCAGAGTCGCGAGGGCCGCAACGCGCGCGGCCCGCGGTCTCATCGCCGGCGGAACAACGTGCTGGCGCGCACGAGCAGGTAGACGATGAGCGCACCGATCCCGCCGTACGCCGCGGCTCGAGCGCCATCGACGCTCGAGCCGGCCGCCTCGGCGGGCAGCACCGGCCCCTCGTCCGCGCCGCGCACGACGACGCCGGCGCTGGGGCTCGGCGTCGGGGTCGGCGGCACGAACGTCGGCGCGCCGCCCGTGACAGCGGCGACCGGGCCGTTCGCCGGCTCGACCACGACCATGCCGGACATGCTCTGGCCATGGAGACCGCAGATGTACCTGTACGTGCCGGGCGCGATGAAGCGCAGCGCCGAGCTCTGGCCGAGACCGAAGTTCTCGGTCTGGCCGAGACCGGTGAGGAAGAGCACGCTGTGCTGCGCGCTGTCGCGGTTCGTCCAGGTCACGGTGTCGCCCGCCGTGATGAAGAGCACGTCAGGCTTGAACGCGAACCCGGAGATGTCCACGGTCTGCGTCGCCGCCGAAGCGCCGCGCACGAGAGCGAAGAAGAGCAGCGCGCACGCGAACACAGCGAAGCGAGCCGCTCTCACCCACACGCCCGTACGATACCGGCGTGCCCGTCGCCTCGCCGCCATTTGCCGCGCTCGCGGGCGAGGCGGCGCGACTCGGCGTCACGTTGTCGTCCGAGCAGACCGCGGTGTGCGAGCGGCTCGCGTATGAGCTCATCGAACGCAATACGTCCGTGAACCTCACAGCGATCACCGAGCCGCAGGACATCGCCCGCAAGCACTTCCTCGACTCGTTCACCGCGCTCGCGGTCCGCCGTTGGACCGGACGCGAGCGCGTCATCGACGTGGGCAGCGGCGCCGGCTTTCCGGGTCTCGCGCTCCGCATCGCCCTGCCCAGGATCCGACTGACGCTGGTCGAGTCCGTCGGCAAGAAGGTCCGCTTCCTCGAGGATGTGTGTGCGCTCCTCGGACTGACGGACGTCGAGATCCGCAACGAGCGCGCGGAGGCGCTCGGTCGCGAGCGTCGCGACCGTTACGACGTCGGCACGGCCCGCGCGGTGGGCACGCTCGGGCAGGTCAGCGAGTACATCCTTCCGTTCCTGCGCCTGGGCGGCGACGCGATCGTGTGGAAGGGACGGGTCGACGCGGAGCTGCCCGGCGCGCAGAAGGCGTGTGCCGCTCTGGGTGGCGAGATCGCCTCCATCGTGCCGACCGCTTCGCTCGGGGTCGGCGACGTTCTGCCCGGTCGCAACCTCGTGGTCGTGCGGAAGACGCGCGCCACCCCGTTGCGTTATCCGCGCACTTCGGCCGAGGCGCGGCGCCGCCCGTGGTGATCGTCCCATCGGTCGACGTGCGCGCTGGGCGCGTCGCGTATCGCGGCGCTGTCGGCGCTGACATCGCGCCGCGCGAGCTCGCGGCACGCTACGTTCGCGAAGGCGCGGACGAGCTGCATCTCGTGGACCTCGACGGCGCGGAGCGCGGCGACTACGCGAATACGGACCTGCTCGCGGACATCGCACGCACGGCAGGAGTGCCGTGCCGCCTCGCGGGGGGCATCGCGTCGCTCGCGAAAGCCGAGCACGCGATCGCGGCGGGTTTCGCGGGCGTGCTGTTCTCGAGCGCGGTGTTCGGGGACGACACGCTGCTGCGGCGCATCGCGCGTCTGGGCGACCGCGCGATCGTGGAGATCGAGGCGGCACGCGGCGCGCTCGCGCCGCGCGGCGGTGAGGGCGACCTCGTGCGCCGCGCGTCGGGTCGCGACGCGCTGGAGGCCGCGGAGATCGCCGCGCTCCGCGGCATTCGCGCGCTCTACGTCGTCGACCTCGGCACGGACGGCCAACTCGGAGGACCGCCGCTCGTGTTGATGGAGCGGCTGCGTGCGAAGGTCGGAGCGGGTCTTGGTGTCGCGTTCCACACCGGCGGTGGCGTGCGTGACGTGGACGACCTGCGCGCCCTCGCGCGCTGGGGCGCCGCGTCCGTCGTCATCGGGCGCGCGTTCCTCGAGGGCCGCTTCACACTGGCCGAGGCGAAAGCGGCGTGCGCGTAGGGCTCCTGTCCGACATCCACGCGAACCTCGTCGCTCTTGAGGCGGTGCTCGCTTCGCTCGGGAACGTGGATGCGTTGTGGGTGATGGGTGACACCGTTGGATATGGGCCGGATCCTGGCGACACGCTCGCGCTGCTCCGCGAGCGAGGAGCGCTCCTCGTGCAGGGCAACCACGACAGGGCCGTCGCGACCGGCGAGGGCCTGGAGTTCTTCCACGATCGCGCGGCGGAGGCGGCGCTTCTACATCAACAGTGGCTCTCGTCCGAGGATCGCGACGCGCTCGCCGCGCTGCCGACGGTGCAGAGCGTTGACCGCTTCACGTTGTGCCATGGCAGCCTCCGCGACCCGCTGTGGGAGTACGTCACGACGACGCGCGCGGCGAGTGCGACGCTGGAGCTCGCGCAGACCGATCACTGCTGCAACGGGCACACCCACATACCGGCGTTCTTCCATCTCACCGCGGCCGGCGCCAGAGCCTCGCACGTCAAGGAGGGAAAGGCTTACCGCTTGGAAGAGCGCACGCTGATCAACGCCGGCAGCGTCGGACAGCCGCGCGACGGGGATCCGCGTGCGGCATACGCCGTGCTCGACACCGCCGCGGGAGCGGTCACCTTCTATCGTTCGCAGTATCAAGTGGCTGAGACCCAACGACGTATCCACCGGCGCGGCCTCCCGGAGATGTTCGCCGATCGCCTGGCGTTCGGCGTCTAGTGCCGGCCTGGCGATTGTCCTGCTCGCGTCATGCGGCGGCACCGCGGGCAGCGGCGCAGCGGTGAGCCCAACGCCGTCATCCCGTTCGGTCGCGTTCACCGAGGTGGCGACGACCGCGCAGGCGCACGATGACTCCGGCCCGACCGTCATCGTTGGCACGAGCGACGCGTCGCGCGCCGCTATCGCGCGCCTCGTGCCAGGCGCGAGTGCGTCGGCCGGACGCGTGATGGTCGCCGCGTTCCAGGGTCAGCAGTACACCGGCGGCTACTCCGTCCACATCACGGCCATCGAGCGCCGCGGCGATCAGCTCGTCGTGCGTGCGACCTTCGCGAGTCCGGGTCCCGGCGCGATCGTGACGCAGGTGCTGACCGCGCCCGCGCACGTTGTGTCCATCGCCGACGCCGACGCGACGGGCCTGCGCGAGGCCGTGCTGCTCGACGAGAGTGGGCTCGAACGCGCGCGGACCAGCACGATCTGAATAACTTCACGACGCGCGCGTGCGTAGACTCCGCGACGTTGAGGGATCCGTGAGCGACGAGCGCGATCCGGCCGATCACGCGGAGCGCACGAGTCTCGAGCGGCGCGAGGAGCGGCGTGGACAGCGGCCCGGAGATCGCGTCGTGCGGATCGTTCGTCCGCCGGAATTCAAGCGCACCACAGGCGGATTCGTCGCCACTGAAGGCGCGCTCGACTCTCAGGGCATCGGTCGCGTGTGGATGAACGTGCGCCGCTTACTCATCGGCCGGCGGTTGGCCACGGCGGAGGAGCACAGCGAACGCGTTTCGAAGAAGATCGGTCTTGCGATCTTCGCGTCGGACAACATCTCCTCGTCCGCGTACGCCACAGAGGAGACGATGCGGATCCTGGCACTCGCCGGCATCGGCGGCGTCGCCGCGCTCACACTGCCTCTCACCCTCGCCATCGTGGTCATCCTGGCGATCGTCGTCCTGTCCTACGTGCAGGTCATCAAGGCCTACCCGAACGGCGGCGGCAGCTACGTCGTTGCGAAGGAAAACCTCGGCGTCGTGCCGGGCCTCGTCGCCGGGAGCGCGCTGCTCGTCGACTACTTCCTCACCGTGTCGGTCTCCGTCGCGGCCGGCGTCGCCGCGATCACGAGCGCGTTCCCGGATCTCCATCCGGTGCGGGTCACCGTCTCAATCGCTCTCGTCGTGCTGTTGACGATCGGAAACCTGCGCGGTATCCGGGAAGCGGGGAACATCTTTGCCGCGCCCACCTACGTGTACGTCCTTGCCATCTTTGGACTCGTCGGGGTGGGTCTCTGGCGCGCCTTGACTGGTGACCTGCCGACCCCCCCACCGCCGATCGAAGCCTTCCCGCCGGAGGGGACGCAGCCGCTCACCCTATTGTTGCTGCTTCGCGCATTCGCCTCGGGCTCGGTCGCACTCACGGGCACGGAAGCCGTCGCCAACGGCGTGCAGGCGTTCAAGAAGCCCGAGTCCCGCAACGCGCAGATCGTCCTCGTCGTGATGGGCACGCTCTTCGGCACGATCTTCCTGTCGATCAGCTTCCTCGTGACGCGCATTGGCATCCAGCCGGACGCCAGCGAGACCGAGACGGTGCTGAGTCTCCTGGCGCGATCGCTCGTCGGCACCAGCTGGTACTTCTATCTGATCCAGTTCTCGACGGCGCTGCTCCTCATCCTCGCCGCGAACACCGCCTTCAATGGATTCCCGCGCCTCGCCTCGATCATGGCCGTCGATCGTTTCATGCCGCGACAGTTCGCTCAGCGCGGCGACCGTCTCGCGTTTAGCACGGGCATCGTCGCGCTCGCACTCGTCTCTTCATTCCTGATCGTCGCCTATGACGCGAGCGTCACCGGACTGATCCCGCTCTACACAGTGGGCGTGTTCATCGCGTTCACGCTGTCGCAAGGTGGCATGGTCCGGAAATGGCTGCGCGACCGAAGCCGCGGATGGCAAGTGGGCGCGGTCATCAACGGGGTGGGCGCTGTCGCGACCGGCGTCGTCGCCGTCGTTGTCGGGATCAGCAAGTTCCAGGTGGGTGCGTGGATGGTCATCGCGATCCTGCCGGTGCTCGTCGCGATGCTCTACTCGATCAACCGCCACTACCGCTCGATCGAGGACCAGCTGCTCATCGCCTCGACCGCACCGGTGCATCTCACCGCTACCGCACCGCGGATCGTCGTGCCGATCAGCCGCATCGACCGCGCGTCCTTGCGCGCGCTCAGCATCGCCCGCGGCCTCGGCGGCGATGTCCACGCGGTGCACATCTCGTACGACTCCGACGGCGCAAAGGCGTTCAAGCGCCGCTGGACCGCCGTCGTGGGCGAGACCATCGCGCTCGATACCATCATCTCGCCGTACCGCGCGCTTATGCCCCCGCTCCTCAAGTACCTCGACGCGATCGACCGGGGCGGTGCCGGACGTCCGATCATCGTGGTGCTCGCGGAGTTCGTGCCGCGCCACTGGTGGGAGGCGTTGCTTCACAATCAGACCGCGTTCCTCCTGAAGCTGCGGCTCTTCGTGCGGCGCAACACGTCCGTGCTTGATGTCCCATATCACCTCGACGACCCGGAGCCATTGGATGTCACGCCGCGCGCCGAGCCCGAGGACGCGCCGCGCTAGACTCCCGCGAGCCATGCAGCCCAGACGAATCCTCATAGCGCTCGCGGGCACGAGCGTGGACCCCGAGGTCATCCGCGTAGCGGTCGCTCTTGGGAAACCGGCGAAAGCCGAGATCGTTGCCATCCATGTCATCGAGGTGCGCTGGAACCTTCCCCTCGATGCGATCCTCGAATCGGAGAGCGAGCACGGTGAGGGAGTGCTCGACGACGCGGTGAAGGTGGCCGAGCAGGCCGGCGCGCATCTCGAGACCGAGCTGGTGCAGGCGCGCGAGGCAGCGGCGGCGATCATCGACACCGCCCGCGACCGGAAGTCCGAACTTATCGTTCTCGGCATGCCGTTCCGCAAGCGTTTAGGCAGGGTGTACGTGGGCAAGACGGTCCAGAGCGTTTACGTCGGAGCGCACTGTGCGGTGCTCGCGTATCGTCAGGAAGAGACACGGTGAACATCGTCATCGTCGGATGCGGACGGGTCGGCGCGTTCCTCGCGGGTCAGCTCGACAAGGCTGGTCACGCGGTGACGATCGTCGACCTCGACCGCGGTTCGTTCGTGCATCTCCCACAGGGCTTCGGCGGCACGACCCTGCTCGGGAACGGCACCGATATGGAGGTGCTGCGGACCGCGGGCATCGACAAGGCCGACGCCGTCTTCGCGCTCACGCAGGGCGATAACCGCAACCTGATGGCCGCACAGATCGCGCGCCAGATCTTCGGCGTGAAGCGTGTCATCGCGAAGGTCAACGATCCGATCCGCGCCGCACTCTACCGCGCGCACGAGATCAGCACGGTCTCCCGCACCACGATCCTCGGCACGTTGCTCGAGGCGATGCTCATGGGCGATGCCGAGGTGGGGAAGGTGTTGATCGAGAAGTCGAAGGCGGCGGAGGCCGCGATGGCCGGGGAGCTGGGTTAGTTGTATTTCGTCATCGCGGGTGGCGGTGAGGTTGGCTTCCACCTCGCTAAGGCGCTCCTCGAATCGTCGCACGAGGTGATGCTCCTCGAGAGCGATCGGCGTCGCGCGCAGGTCATCGAGGAGAAGCTTGGCTCGGTGGTCCTGAACGCGCCGGCCGACGAGGGGCGCTATCAGCTCGAGGCCGGATGCCAACGTGCCGACGCGGTCATCGCTGTGACCGGCGAGGATCCCGCGAATCTCATCATCTGCCAGCTCGCGAAATGGAAATGCAACGTGCCGCGCGTCATCGCGCGGGTGAACGACCCGAAGAACGAGATCGTGTTCAAGGCACTGGGCATCGACGAGACGATCTCGTCGACGCGGGTGATCATGAACGTGATCGAGCAGGAGCTGCCCTCGGGCGGATTCCTTCCGCTGATGCCTCTGACGGGCTCGCATCTCGAGTTGATCGAGGCGGAGATCGCGGCCGGGACGCCGTCGGCCGGTAGGGCGATCAGTTCGCTCGGACTACCCGACGGCGCGGCTATCGGTGGCATCGTGCGTAAGGGCGTCGTTTTGCATACCGACGACGACACCAAGCTCCAGATCGGCGACCGTGTGGTGGTGCTCGCGCCCACGAAGGACGAGGCGGGCGTGCGGAAGGCGCTGTTCGGCTAGCGCCGCGCGAAGTACCGCCGGGCCGCGACGACGCCCCAGATCGACTCGACGACGCTGAAGGGCCACGCCCCGGCGAGCCAGCCGTAGAGGGCCGCTGCCCAACACGCGACACCGAAGGCGAGCGAATACACGGCGGCGCGCGGCTCGAGCCAGTAGAACAGGAGCATCGTGCTCAGAGTCGCGAGTCCGAATGCCGTGACGAGGTCCAACGAGGCGTCAGCGTAAGAGAGCGGCGCGAGCAGGTCGTTCTGTTTAGGTCTCGTTGAGGCCCTCCGGGGCAAACTCGATGGGTGAGCGATAGGGGCGAAAGCAGCCCCGACCTGATCGAGCGTCGGCCGGAGCGCGGTGGCCTTCCGGGTGACCGTTACGTCCGGATTGTTCGCCCCTACAAAGGTTCCTTCACGCGCAGAGGTCCGGGCCATCTCGTCGCGCGTGAAGAAGTGCTCGCCCCAACGACGTCTCTCGGCCGTTTGGCGGACGTCGGCCGGCGTGTGCTCTTCGGCGCACGGATCCCGACCGAAGGGGAGATTCACGAGCGCATCGGGGTCTTCAAGGGTCTCGCGGTGTTCGCATCGGACAACATCTCGTCATCGGCGTACGCGACCGAGGAGATCATGCGCGTCCTCGTTCTCGCCGGCGTGGCGACGCTCACGCTCACGATACCGATCACCGTCGTCATCGTCGTCGTGCTCGCGATCGTTGTCGCGAGTTATCAGCAGACCATTCGCGCCTATCCCAACGGCGGTGGCTCGTACATCGTCGCGAGCGACAACCTCGGTCCTGCGGCCGGCTTGACCGCAGCCGGGGCGCTGCTTACTGACTACGTGCTCACGGTGTCCGTGTCGATCGCCGCCGGCGTGGCCGCGCTGACCTCGATCGCGCCGCAGCTGTTCGACTACCGCGTGCTGCTGGGCGTCCTGTTCGTCGTCCTTCTGTGCCTGGGCAACCTGCGCGGTATCCGGGAGAGCGCGACGATCTTCTCGATACCCACGTATGTCTACCTCGTTGCGATCTACGGACTGCTTGGGTACGGCCTGTTCCGCGCGATGACCGGCGATCTGCCTGTGTATGAGGCGCCCGCGGACTGGCACCCGCAGAATGTCGAACCGCTCGCGCTGCTCCTCATCCTCCGAGCCTTCGCGTCGGGCTCTGTCGCTCTGACCGGCACCGAGGCCGTGTCGAACGGTGTTCCGGCGTTCAAACCGCCGGAGTGGCGGCAGGCGCAGCTGGTGCTCATCCTGATGGGTGCCTGCTTCGGTTCGATCTTCCTCGGTATGAGCTTTCTTGCCGGTCGCATCGGGATCCTGCCCGATCCGACGGAGCAAGAGACGGTGGTGAGCCAGCTCACCGCGCTGTTGGTCGGCGCGGGCACGCCCTATCACTACCTGGTCCAGGTCTCCACCGCGCTCCTGTTGGTCCTGGCCGCGAACACCGCGTTCGCTGACTTCCCGCGCCTCTCGAGCATTCTCGCGAAGGATGGGTTCATGCCAACACAGTTCGGCTATCGCGGAGATCGGCTTGCCTTCAGCATTGGCATCATCGCGCTTTCGGTCCTCTCCGCTGGGCTTATCGTGGGCTTCGCCGGCAGCGTCACGAATCTCATCCCTCTCTACACGATCGGCGTGTTCGTTGCCTTCACTTTGAGTCAGTCCGGGATGGTCCGGCATTGGTGGAAGCTACGGACGACCGAACGCGGCTGGCAGGTGCGCGCGGCGTTCAACGGCGTCGGTGCCGTGGCCACGGCGATCGTGGCCGTCATCGTCGGCGTCGCGAAGTTCGCGCTCGGAGCGTGGATGGTCCTCGTCCTCATTCCCGTGCTCATCGCCATCATGTGGGGGATCCACCAGCACTACCAGACCGTGCGTGACGCGATGACGCTCGAGCATCCCGACACGCCGCTCCCGCGCCTGTCTCCGCGGGTCATCGTGCCGGTGAGCCGTCTCGATCGGGCCGCGCTGTACGCGCTCGCGTTCGCGCGGGCGATCGCGAAGGACGTCACCGCGGTGCACATCGCTGACACCGCGGCGGATGCCGTCGAGATGCAGCGGCGCTGGGACCGGTGGGGTGGGGACATACCGCTCGCGGTCGTCGAGACACCGTACCGGGTGCTGCTCGCGCCGCTGCTCGCCTATATCGATGCCATCGATCGGCAGGATCCTGGACGCACGATCGTCGTCGTGCTGCCCGAGTTCGTTCCGCGGCATTTCTGGGAATACCTGCTGCACAACCAGAGCGCGCTGCGACTCAAGCTCAGGCTGTACTCCCGCCGCAACACTGTGGTCGTCGATGTCCCGTATCACGTCGACCAGGCCTACGAGATCGAGGAGGAGCCCGCCGAGGCTTCCGCCGTCAGCAGCCGGTAGCGCCTACGGTGCCTCGGGCCGCTGTCCGTCGCTCCGTGCGTGCGCTTTGTCGAGCCGTACGACGCGCAGGTCGATCTCGCCGAGCAGCGGGAGAAGCCGCATCGCGAGCGGACGACTCAGGCGCTCGCTGAGCCAGCCTCGGTCGTGGTGGCCGATGATGAGCGTCGCCGCGTTCACGTCACGCGCAACTTCGGCAAGCGCGGGCACGACGTCGCGCGCGGCGACGCGTATCGCTTCGGCGCCGAGGTCTTCCGCGTAGCGGAGGCCTTCCTCGACCGCGCGGCGTGTCTTCGGGTCCTCGCTCGACCAGTTCGGTGGCTCTACGAAGACGACGACCAACTCAGTCTTCGCGCGCTGTGCCTCCCGCCATCCGCGGCGGATGAGGTGCTGCGAGTGGGGATCCGCGTCGATCGCGACCAGGATCTTCTCCGCCGCCGGCCACACCTCCTCGACGTCGTGCTCGTGCATGTACTCCTCGAGGTCCTGCTCGACGCTCGTCGACATCCGGCGCAGCGCCAGCTCGCGCAGGGCATTGAGGTTTCCTTCGCGAAAAAAATGCTGGAGGGCCTGCTCGGCGCGCTCCGGCGGATAGACATTGCCGTGCTCGATGCGTTGCCGGAGGGCATGCGGTGTCAGGTCGACCATCTCGATCTCGTCCGCATCGTCCACCACTTTGTCGGGGATCCGCTCGCGTACCGCGACGCCGGTGATCGACTCGACGATGTCCGCCAGGCTGTCGAGGTGTTGGATGTTCACGGTGCTGAGGACGGTGATACCGGCATCGAGCAGGTCATGCACGTCCTGCCAGCGCTTCTCGTGCTTCGAGCCGGGCGCGTTCGTGTGCGCGAGCTCGTCAACGAGGGCCACGTCGGGATGCCGCGCGATCACCGCCTCGGTGTCCATCTCTTCGAGGACCGCGCCTCCGTACGGGACCTTCTTCCGAGGGATGATCTCGAGATCGCCGATCGCCTCGATCGTCTTCGGCCGCCCGTACGACTCAACGAAACCGACCACGACGTCCGTTCCGCGGGTCTTGCGCCGGCGCGCCTCGTTCAGCATCGCGAACGTCTTGCCGACACCGGGCGCCATGCCGAGGTAGAGGCGCAGCCGGCCGCGCGCTCCTTCGCCGGCCTCGCCCCGCACGCGCTCGAGCATCTCCTCGGGCGACGGGCGATCATCGTGCCGTCGCTGGTCCTCGTTCATGTCGACAGTCTGCGCGACTATTTCAATGCGTCGAGTGCGAGGTTCAGCAGCAGCACGTTCACGCGCCGGCTCCCGAAGATGCCGAGCTCCGGACCGATCGCGGTACCGTTGACCAGCGCCGTGATCCGCTCCGCCGGCACGGAACGCGCCTTCGCGATCCGTGGCACCTGCGCCATCGCTGCCTCGATGGAGATGTCCGGATCAAGCCCAGACGAGGAAGTCGTGAGCAGGTCGGCCGGCAGGGTCGTCAGCGACGGGTTCTCCGCTTTCAGGTCGCTCGCGGCAGAAGCGACACGGTCCGTGAGGACCTTGTTCGTCGGACCGAGGTTCGAACCGGACGAGGCGGCGGCGTTGTAACCGTCGGCACCCGCAGCCGACGGGCGTGGGTGGAAGTAGCCATCCTTGTCGAACGGTTGCGCGATGAGCTCCGAGCCGATCACCGTCCCGTCGGGGCGGAGCACGAGGCTGCCGTTCGCCTGCCGGTTGAACGCCACCTGGCCTACCAGAGTGGTGACGGCGGGGTAGACCCCGCCGCAGAGGATGAGCAGCGCCAGTGAGAGGCGGAGCGCGCCGAACATGATCTTCGCCCTCCCTTAGAGCCGGCCCACGAACGGAGCGATGACGATGTCGATCAGCTTGATGCCGATGAAAGGAGCAACGATCCCGCCGACACCGTAGATCGCCACGTTTCGGAGCAGGAGCGCGTCCGCGCTCGTCGGCCGGTACCTCACGCCACGTAGGGCGAGGGGCACCAGGAGCGGGATGATGATCGCGTTGAACACCAGGGCCGATAGGATCGCGCTCTGGGGTGTCGCGAGCTGCATGACGTTGAGCGCCTGCAGCTCGGCGAACGCGCCGACGAACATCGCCGGGATAATGGCGAAGTACTTCGCGACGTCGTTCGCGATCGAGAACGTCGTGATCGCGCCGCGGGTAATCAGCATCTGCTTTCCGATCTGAACGATGTCGACGAGTTTGGTCGGATCGGAGTCGAGATCGACCATGTTGGCGGCCTCCTTGGCCGCGCTGGTCCCAGAGCTCATGGCCACCGCGACGTCGGCCTGCGCAAGCGCCGGCGCGTCGTTCGTGCCGTCGCCGGTCATCGCGACCAGCTTGCCCTCGGCCTGCTCCGCCTTGATGACGCGGATCTTGTCCTCGGGCTTCGCCTGGGCGACGAAATCGTCGACGCCTGCCTCGCGCGCGATGGTCTTCGCGGTCAGTGGGTTGTCGCCGGTGATCATGATGGTCTTGATGCCCATGCGGCGCATGTCGTCGAAGCGGTCGCGGATGCCAGGCTTCACCGTGTCCTTGAGGTAGACGAGACCGCGGACCTCGTTATTCACCGACACGGCGAGCGGTGTGCCGCCCTCTCCCGCGACGCGCGCGCCGTGACGCCGCAGCTCCTCGGAGGGAATGCCGACGAGCGTCTCGATCGCGTCGATCGCGCCCTTCATCACCTTCATCCCGTCGAGCTGCATGCCGCTCATGCGGGTCTCGGCGCTGAACGCTATGAGCGTGCCCGCACCGCGCCCCGCCATCAACGTCTCCTGCTTCACGCCCTTCTGCGTCGCGAACGCCACGATCGAGCGGCCCTCCACGGTCTCGTCGGAGAGCGAGGACAAGAGGGCCGCCTCCGCCACGTCGCGCTCGGTGAAGCGTCCGATCGGGATGAACTCCGACGCCAGGCGGTTCCCGTAGGTGATCGTGCCCGTCTTGTCGAGCAGAAGCGTGTCGATGTCTCCTGCCGCCTCCACCGCGCGGCCCGACATCGCGAGCACGTTGAAGCGCGTCACGCGGTCCATGCCGGCGATGCCGATCGCGGAAAGCAAGCCGCCGATCGTCGTCGGGATCAGGCACACCAGCAGCGCGATGACCGTCGCGACGTCCAGCGGCGAGCCGAGGTAGGCGGCGAAGGGAACCAGCGTGACGCACACGATGAGGAAGATGAGCGCCAGAACAGCAAGGAGCGCGGTGAGCGCGATCTCGTTGGGGGTCTTCTGGCGGCGCGCGCCCTCGACGAGCGCGATCATGCGGTCGAGGAAGCTCTCGCCGGGGTTCGCGGAGATCCGTACCTTGATGAAGTCTGAGACCACCTGAGTGCCACCGATGACCGAGCTCTGGGTGTCCGTGCCCGGTCGCTTGAGCACCGGTGCGGACTCACCCGTGATCGCGGCCTCGTTGACGTAGGCGACCCCTTCGACGACATCGCCATCGCCGGGGACGAGGTCGTTCACCTCGACGAGCACCACGTCGCCCCTCCGGAGGTCGGTCGACGTAACAGCCTCGATCGATCCTTTCGCGCGGACGCGCTTCGCCGGCGTGTCCTTCTTCACGCGACGCAGCGTCGCCGCCTGCGCCCTGCCACGGCCTTCGGCGACCGCCTCCGCGTAATTCGCGAAGAGGACCGTGACGACGAGGATGAGCGTCACGACCGCGTTGTAGCCGCGGCTCGCCGCGGCCTGGCCAAAGATCGTCGGGTCGATCGTCAGCAGCAGCGTTAACACCGCCCCGATCTCGACGACGAACATGACGGGGTTCTTGATCATCCACCGCGGGTCGAGCTTGGTGACCGAGCGCCAAAGCGCCGGCACGAGGATGTCCGCGGTGAACGTCGTGCGCCTTACGTGCCGCTGGACCTCTGCCGTGTCGTGCGCTCGCGGCGGTGACACCGGCGCTGCCATCTAGAACACCTTCCCCGAGAGCATCGCGAAATGCTCCGCGATCGGACCGAGCGCGAGGACCGCGAAGAATGTGAGCGCGCCGACGATGAGGATGGTCCCTGAAAGAACGCCAGCGAAGAGCGGTGTGTCGGTGCGCATCGTTCCGACGGTCATCGGCGTCGTGCGTTTCGCGGCAAGCGACCCGGCGAGCGCGAGCATGAAGAGGATCGATAGGTACCGGCCCAGGATGATCACGACGCCGAGCGATGTGTTCCACCAGGGAGTGTTCGCGTTCACGCCGGCGAAGGCCGAGCCGTTGTTCGCCGCGCCCGACGCGTACGCGTACATGACTTCGCTGAAGCCGTGGAAGGACGGGTTCGGGATCGAGGTCAGATCGAGCTGCAGCGCGAACGTCACCGCCATCGCGCCGAGAATCAGGAACGGGTGGACGAGGAACGCGAGCGAGGCGAGCTTGACCTCGCGCACCTCGATCTTCTTGCCCAGGAATTCCGGCGTCCGCCCGACCATCAGGCCGGTGAGGAAGATGCCGATGATCGCGTAGATGATGAGGTTGATGAATCCGACGCCCTTGCCGCCGAAGATCATGTTCAGGAACATCTGCGAGAGCGGCGTGATGCTCGCGAGGGGCGTGAGGCTGTCGTGCATCGCGTCGACGGTGCCGGTCGTGAACGCGGTCGTCGAGGTAACGAATAGCGCGGTGAGGGCCTGACCGAAGCGGACCTCCTTGCCTTCGAGGTTGCCCTGGCTCGGGTCGAGGCCCGCGCCCGTGAGGATCGGGTTGTTGACCACGACCTCACCGAGGTAGGCGATGACGAGGAAGACGACGAAGAAGCCGGCCATGACCCAGAAGAACGTCCAGGCCTGACGCTTCCGCACCAGCATCAGCCCGAGGGTGTAGATGAGTGCGGTCGGGATGAGCGCCATGAGCACGTTCTCGAGGACATTGCTGAGCGCGTTCGGGTTCTCGAACGGGTGAGCGGAGTTCACATTGAACCAGCCGCCGCCATTCGTGCCGAGGTGTTTGATCGACGTGAGGGGTGCGACCGCGCCGCGGGCGATGGTCTGCGTGCCCTGCGAGATGTCGGTCGGCGATGCCGATGGCGCGGGCGTGGCGGCGAGCGGGCCGTTGAGCATCGTCGCCGTCGCGGCGCCCTCGAAAGTGGCCGGGACGCCGAGCGCGACCAAGACGACGGCGGCGACGAACGAGATCGGGAGCATGATCCGGGTGATCGAGCGCACGAGGTCCGAGTAGAAGTTCCCCAGCGTGACGCTGCCACCGAGCCCGCGGATGAATGCGATGCCGCACGCGAGCCCTGTCGCCGCCGAGGTGAACATCGGGAAGATGATCGCGAAGAGCTGGCTGAAATATGAGAGCGTGGACTCGCCGCCATAGGCCTGCCAGTTCGTGTTGGTGATGAAGCTCGCGGCGGTGTTGAACGCCAGGAAGGGATCGATCGCGCCCATCCCGTCGGGATTCAGCGGCAGGAACTGCTGGGTCACGAGGATGATGAAGAGGCTCACGAACATCACACCGTTGGTGACGAGCATCGCCCTCGCGTAGGGCCACCAGGTCTGCTGCACCGTCGGATCGATGCCGGCGATGCGGTAGATAACGCGATCCACCGGATCGAGCACGCGGTCGAGGAACGTGCGCTTCCTGGTGAAGACCGCGTACATGTACGACCCCATCGGTCGGACCAGCAGGAGGATGATCGCAAGGACGATCGCGATCTGGATCCAGTCGGCGAGAATCAGAACTTCTCCGGCCGCAGCAGCGCGTAGAAGAGATACAGGAACGTGAAGGCGACGACCACGAGCAAGATCAAGATGCCCAATTCCGTCCTCGGGTGCGCATTAGGAACGCCTTGGCCGCATGAGCGCGTAGATCACGGACGCGCTGATGATGACCGTCAGCAGCGCGACGAGACCGCTCTCGACACTCATCGGATGAACCTTTCGTCCGTGGCCGTCTTTGCCTCTGTGCCAGCGACCGCCTCGTCGCCGATGACAAGGCGCAGCAGCGCGTCGAGCGGGAAGGGCTTCGGCAGGTACGCGATCGGCTTGAACTCCGCGAGCCGCTCGGGGCTCACCCGCGTCCCCGACACGACGATCGCGGGGACGGCTATGCCGCGCGTTTTGAGCGCTCGCAGCAGGTCCCAACCGGTCCGGTCTGGCAGATCGATGTCGAGCAGCATCGCGTCGGGTCGCGAAACGGCGATCGCCGCGATCGCCTCGCCGACCGATGCCGCACGAAGCACGCGCGCGCCGCGGGCCGACAGGTTGCGCTCGATGATCCGCGAGAGGACGTTGTCGTCCTCGACCACAAGGACGTTCCGGTAGCGGAGATCCGTCACGGCGGCCTCCGCTCGAACACCACGGTCAGCCAGCCATCCTCGTCGTCCACTCGTGCGTGCAGTCTGTGCTGCGCCGCGAGCGACGGTAAGAGCTTCCGGATCGTCCCGGCTTCACCCGGTGTGACCCGCTGCGTCGTGCTCATCGCGGTGGCCACGCCAGGACCCATTTCGACGAGCGTTCGCGCGACCCACGCGATGTGCTCCGCTGCGTCGTCGGTCCGGCGTTCGGCCTGCTCGTGGATCAGATCTCGTTCTAGCTGCATGCCTACTGTGATAGGCGTCAACGCCGCAACCGCGTGTCAACGGGATGCTCTTCGCCCTCAACGCCGGCTCAAATCTGAGCCGCGCTGGAAGTCTCCTCGACGACGAGTCGGTATCCGACGCCCGGCTCGGTTCTCAGGTATCGCGGCTGTTTCGGATCGGGCTCGAGCTTACGGCGGAGTCGGGCCACGTAGACGTGGAGGTAGTGCGCCTCCTGCCCGTAATCCGCACCCCACACCGCGCGAAGCAGCATCGTCGCGGTGAGCACCTTGTTGGGGTGCGCGATAAAGGCGCGCAGCAGGTCGTACTCGGTCGGCGTCAGACGTACCTCTCGACCGGCGACGGTCACCTGGCGATGCTCGAGATCCATCGCGAGCTCGCCGGTGCGAAAGATCGGGGCGCTGCCGGTAGCGGGCCGGGCGGCGTGGCGCAACACGACCCGCACTCGCGCGAGCAACTCGTCGACACTGAACGGCTTCGTCAGGTAATCGTCCGCGCCGAGGTCAAGCGCCGTGACCTTGTCCTTGTCCGCGCCGCGCACCGAAAGCACGATCACCGGAGTGGCCGAGCGCGTGCGCAGCGTTCGGATGACGTCGAAGCCGTCGCCATCCGCGAGGCCGAGGTCGAGAATCACCGCGTCCGGGTGCCATCGCTCGGAGGCCTCGAGCGCGTTCGCGGCGGTGCTGGCGGTCTCGACCTGGAAGCCGTGACCTTGGAGATTGCGCTCCAGGGCGCGCAAGATCGCGGCCTCATCGTCGACGACGAGGATCCGCGCGCCGGCGCCGCTCATCGTGTTGCCGTCTCGGCGGCTCGACGTTCCGGGACGCCGCCGAGCGGCAAGGTGAACACGAAGCGCGTGCCGCCATCGGGCCGGTTGGCGGCCGAGATGCGTCCACCGTGCGCTTCGACCAGGCCCTTCGCGACCGCCAGGCCGACGCCGAAGCCGCTCGTGCGCGGTCCCGTGCCGGTTATTCGGTGGAACGGCGTGAAGAGCCGCCCGATCTCTTCGGCCGGGATGCCCGGTCCGCGATCGGCGACTTCGATGACGAGGTCCGGATCGCCTCGGTAGACACTCACCTCGATGTCGCTGCCGGGCGGCGAGTATTTCGCCGCGTTCTCGACGAGGTTCGACAGCACCTGATCGATCTGCACCTCATCGAGCGGGACGGGGGGAAGGTCGTCGGGGACGCGTACCTCAACGTTATGGCCTTCGGTCGCGGGTCGAAGACGGTCGATCACATCGTCGACGACAGCTCCGACGTCATGCAGCTGCTTGTTCGGCCGGAGAGCGCCGGCCTCGATACGTGACAGGTCGAGCAGGTTGCCGACGATCCGACTGAGACGCTGCGCTTCTTGCTCGATCGCCTCGACGAACTCGGCACGTTCGCCGTCGGTCCATGGAACGTCCGTCTGTCTCAGGCTGCCGGCGGACGCGATGATCGAGGCGAGCGGCGAGCGGAGATCATGCGAGACCGCGTTGAGCAAGGCGGTCTTCAGCTCGTCGGTGCGGCGGAGTACCTCCGCGCGCGTCGTCGTGTCCTGCAGCTCGATGCGTTCGGCCACGGACGCGAGCTGCGTTGCGATGAGCGCGAGCAGGCGGCTCTCGTGCGCCGAGAACCGGCCCTGGCTCGCTTCACGGAAGAGCGAGATTGCGCCGATCCTGCGGGCGTCGCTCTGGATCGGCACTTCGTAGAGTCGCCATCGGCCAAAGCGATCCGCCGGCGCGCTGAGCGGCGGCACCATCCGGATCCACCTGGCGGGTCCACCCGACTCGCCAGCGCTCGGCGGTCGGCCCGCGCCGAGCATCTCGGTCGTCGCGTATCCGACTGGGCGCTCCCCGGACGTCGCGGAGCGTTTGATGCCGCCGACGAGCAGGTCGATGGATGTCGCTGCCACGCGAAGCTCCGCGCGAATGCGGTCGGCGGCCAATCGAAGACCCGCCTCGACATCGGGATCACCCATATCGCGCAGCGCGTCATATAGGAGGACGGCCTCGCGCTCGCGGCGAATGGCTTGGAGCGAGCGCATCCGTTCGTTCGCGGCGAGCTCACTGGTGATGATCGCGGTAACGAGGAAGACGCCGAGCGCCAACCACTCGGACGGCTCGGCGATCGTCAGCTGATGCAGCGGCTCGACAAAGAACCAGTCGAATGCGAGGAACGCCGTTAGCGATGCGGCGATCGCCGGGCCACGACCGAGACGCGTCGCCACCACGAGCACGACGATCAGATAGAGGGTCGAAATGTTCGCGACTCTAGTGAGGCCGAGGATGAGACCGATAAGGACGGTCACGGCAGAGGTTGAGAGCAGCGCGATCCCGTACCGCCGGATCACATCGCGTGCGTGTGGACTCACAGAGAAAGGCTACGCGCAGGCGTTCTCAACGCGCGCTCAAAGCTGTAACGTCGCGGCGGCCTCCTCCACGTCGGGCATCGCGAGACCAGCCGCGACGCTGGTGAACGCCGCTGCGTCACGTACGCGCGCGCCCGGGAAGCGCCGCGCGAGGAGGGTCCGGAACGCTGGTATCGCGCTCGATCCACCGGTGGTCACGACCTCGGCGATATCTGACGAGCTCACCACTGCCTGCACGAGCACGTCGGTGATGAGCGCCTCCGTCTCCGTGAGCAGGGTGTCGATGAGCCGCTCGAAGCGGCCGCGCGTGAGGCGCGCGTCGACATCGACCGCGGCGCGGTGGTAGGACAGGATCGCCGCCGGCGCGCTCGACAGCGCGATCTTGGTGGCGTCGGCGGTCATGAAGATCTCGTAGCCGAGCTGCAGCTCGATCGCGCTGCGCAGCGCCGCCAGCTCGCGTTTCGGCGCGCCCTGCCGGACGAGGTCGTCGAGCGCCTCGAGGAGCGGCTTCTCGTTCAGGGCCGAGAGCGCGTGCCAGTCGTGCAGCGCGTTCACGATGAACGCGGGGAGCCGCAGGCGCTTCGGGCCCCACGTCGCCCGCGAACCGAGCTGCGGCGCGACGACGTCGTCGATCAGCCGCTCGGTGCAGCGGTCGCCGCCGATGTTGCGGCCGGCGGTCGCGAGCACCTCGAGCCGCGTGCCCTCGCGACGCACGACCGCGAGATCGAGCGTGCCTCCGCCGAAATCGAAGACCAGCGTCAGTCCGGACGTCACCTCGGCCGCGTGCGCGGCGCCGACGGGCTCGAACGCGAAGCGCACCTCGCCGAAGCCGGCGAGCTCCGCGGCCCGACGCATACGTGACACGGCGCGTGCCTCGGCCGCCGCGCCGCCGACGTACTCCACCGGTCGACCGATCGTGATCTCCGCCGGCATCTCCCCGACGAGCTCGCGCACCCGTTCGCGGACGTGGGCGAGCACGACCGCGATGAGCTCTTCGAGCCCGCGCGCTTCGCCGAAAACGTTGGTTCGGACATCGAGCGGGTCACCGAGGAACGTTTTCAGCGCCTGGAACAGCCGGCCCGGCGAGGACGTGTCGGTGTAGATCATCGCCTCGACGGTCTTCTGACGCGGATTCGACGACTCGAGGCGGATGCCCAGCGGCTTGAACTCCCGGGTGACCGGCCCGCGCTGCCGGTTGTCCGAGAGGTACGCCTCGATCGCGGGCCGCCCGACGAGGCTCGAGCCGTCGCGCCGGACATAGAGCACCGTCGGCATCGCGGCGCCCGCGAGCGGGTCGATCGGGAGCACGGTGGAGCGCGCGCCGTCCCAGACGGCGATCGACGTGTTCGAGGTGCCGAAGTCGAGGCCGAAGCGCACGGCGCGCGATTGTCGCATCGTCGCGGCGACCGCGAGCCGTGCGCTTTGCGCCGGATCTCAGCGCATGAAGGAGACGACGCCCGTGTCGGGCGCACGGTCGCTGGGTGCCGCGCCGGAGACACCCGGCGCGTTACGCGTGAGCGCGAACCAGCTGAACTGCGTCAGCGCCGAACCGCCAAGCAGCCCGACGTCGACGTAGGCCTTCACCGTCGGGCCGTCGACCTTGAACGGAAACACGCTGACGACCTGGCCCGAGGAGGTGACCAGCGCGCTCTCCCAGTGCCAGGCGTCACCGACGCATGGACCTTGGATCGTGTGGCTGCAGTACCGCACGACGACATTGGCGGCCTGTGGCGTGCCAGGCGCGATGACCCAGTTCCAAGCGACGAAGCGCGGATTGCCAGATGCATCGGTCGGTGTCTCGGGGATCTGGCTGGCGACCTCGGTCTCGAAGTAGAACGTGCCTCTACCGATCTGCTCGGTCACCTTGGCGTGGACGATGTCGTACAGCGCCGGGACTGATGCCGCCACGTCCAGCGGATCAAAAACCTCGCTCGAATGCGCGTACGCTGACGTTGTCTGCGCGCTCAGCGTAAGGATCGTCGCGAGCACCAGAACGAGTGTGTTGCGCAGGACCTTGCGCATCTGACCGCCCTCCCTTGGGAGGCCACGCTCGGACGCCTGCCGGGCGCGAGGCCAGGGCTCCAAGCGGTGCCCCCTTCTCTCAGCGCCAGAGCCTACTCATGGGCACAAGCTGTCCGGCCCGCGACTGTCGGTATCCAGGACCCCCTCCGCTCGCGAATCGCCGTTTCCAGTACCCCGTCCGCTCGCGAACCACCGTCTCCCAGGACCTGTGCTTCAGGACGCCGGCCGAGACGCGGATGTGGTAAGAACCTTGACAACACCGTTGGTAGGTTTTATACAAAAGCGCATGGCAAGTGGGCACCGACCCGTGTACGTCATCTCTATCGCGGCGGGCCTCGCGGGCTGCCATCCGCGGACGCTACGGATCTACGAGGAGGAGGGACTGCTCGAACCGGTACGGACCGAGACGAACATCCGCCTCTACTCCGACGACGATCTGCAGCGGGTACGCGTCATCCGCTACCTCACGCAGGTGCGGGGGGTGAACCTCGCCGGCGTCAAGCTCCTCCTTCACATGCGCGACGCCACCGATCTGATGGAGGACCTGATGCGAGAGCTCGCGGACATCGGCGCCGAGAACGACGCCAACGGCGATGCGGCCACTGCCGAAGAAATATCACAGCGCGGCCGGAACGAAGGCACGCGCTTCTAACCAGAGGAGACAGGTATGACCATCACTCGTTTCGCACTGCTGCCCGACATCGTCTCACTGCGCGACGCCATGGACCGTCTTGGCACGCTCGCGGTCCCCGTGGACCTGTGGGAGACCAAGGACGCCTATCAGCTGCGCGCCGATCTTCCTGGCGTCAAGGCCGATGACCTCGAGATCAACGCCACGAGCGACTCCATCTCCATCAGCGGCGAGGTGAGAGATCAGGCCGAGGTGACCGAAGACGGTTGGCTCCGTCAGGAGCGGCGCGTCGGCAAGTTCCAGCGCGCGTTCACCCTTCCCATCGCGATCGATCCGGCGAAGGTCGAGGCGACGTTCGAGGACGGGGTCCTGAGCCTAGTCCTCCCGAAAGCCGAGAGCACCAAGCCACGGACGATCAAGGTCAACGCAACGAACTAGAGCTCGAACTAGTACCAATACGAACGGAGAGCGCGTGGCCGGGCGGAATGGTGGACCCGGCCATGCCGTTCTCATAGCGAACAGAGATCACAAGCTCGATACCCGAACCGCGAAAAGAAACAGAGGACCAAAATGACGGACGAAACGAAGACGACCACACCGGAGGGCGCGTACCCAAGCGATCTCCCCGTGGTACCACTGCGCGAGGCGGTCGTTTTCCCCAAGCTGGTCGTGCCGCTCGGCGTCGGCCGCGAGAAGTCCGTCGCCGCGATCAATGCCGCGATGGCGGAGGAGCGGCACCTCATCGTGCTCGTGGCTCAGCGCGACGCCGAGATCGACGACGTGCAGCCCGAGCAGATCTACAACGTTGGCACCGTCGCAGAGATCGTGCGCCTGCTCCGGATCCCGGACGGCAGCGCGCAGATCATCGTGCAGGGCGCGCAGCGCGTGAAGATCACCGGCTATCAGCCTGAGTCGCGCTTCTTCCGCGTCACGTTCGAGCCGATCGCCGAGGAGCTCGGTGATTCCGTCGAGCGCGAGGCGCAGCTGCGCAACGTGAAGGCGCTCTTCGAGCGCTACGTCGACAACGGCGGATCGATCCTGCCGGAGCTCGCGATGACCGCGAAGAACACCGATGACCCGGCGCACTTCTCGGACCTCGTCGCGTCCAGCCCCGACCTCACGCTGGAGCAGCGCCAGCACTTGCTCGAGACGCGCAACGTCATCGAGCGGCTGCGCTTCCTCGGCGTGTTCCTCGCGAAGCAGAACGAGATCCTCGAGCTGAAGCAGAAGATCCAGAGCGAGGTCCAGCAGACGCTCGACAAGACGCAGCGCGAATACATCCTGCGCGAGCAGATGAAGGCGATCCAGAAGGAGCTCGGCGACGACGACCAGGGGTCCGAGGTTCGCGAGCTGCGCGAGAAGATCGAAGCGGCCGGCATGCCCGATCCAGTGAAGGAGAAGGCGCTCAAGGAGCTCGGCCGGCTCGAGAAGATCCCGCAGGCCTCGCCCGAGACGGGCGTCATCCGCACCTACGTCGACTGGCTCGTGTCGTTGCCGTGGAAAGTTGCAGCGAACGACGACTGGGACATCGCGCAAGCCGCGAAGATCCTCGACGAGGATCACTACGGCCTGCCGAAGGTGAAGGACCGGATCATCGAATACATGGCGGTGCGCAAGCTCTCGCAGAATCTGCGCGCCCCGATCCTGTGCTTCGTCGGCCCGCCCGGCGTCGGCAAGACAAGTCTCGGTAAGTCGATCGCGCGCGCGATGGGCCGCAAGTTCATCCGCATGTCGCTCGGCGGCATCCGTGACGAGGCCGAGATCCGCGGGCACCGCCGCACCTACGTGGGCGCGCTCCCCGGCCGCATCCTGCAGAACATGAAGACCGCCGGCGAGGTGAACCCGGTGTTCATGCTCGACGAGATCGACAAGGTCGGCGCGGACTTCCGCGGCGACCCCAGCTCGGCTCTGCTCGAGGTGCTCGACCCGGAGCAGAACAACACGTTCTCAGACCACTACCTCGAGGTGCCGTACGACCTCTCGAAGGTCATCTTCATCACGACGGCCAACATCGAGGACACGATCATCGCGCCGCTTCGCGACCGCATGGAGATCATCCGCCTCCCCGGCTACACCGAGGAGGAGAAGCTTCACATCGCGACCGGCTACCTCGTGCCGCGCCAGCTGAAGCAGCACGGTCTCGAGGACGGCCGACTCGTGATCAACGACGAGGTGCTCCGCGAGCTCGTCCGCCGCTACACGCGGGAGGCCGGCGTCCGCAATCTGGAGCGCGAGATCGGCACGATGTGCCGCAAGGTCGCGCGCGCCATCGCCGAGGGCAAGACCGACAAGGTCGAGATCACGCTGGAGAAGGTCGCCGAGTACCTCGGCCCCCAGCGGTTCGACTACGGCCTGGCCGAGGAAGAGGATCAGATCGGGGCCGCCACCGGCGTCTCGGTGTCGGAGGCGGGCGGCGACGTCCTCACCGTCGAGGCCACGGTCATCGACGGCAAGGACGAGGACTTCACGCTCACCGGCCAGATCGGCAAGGTGATGGAGGAGTCGGCGCGCGCCGCGCTCTCATACGTGCGAGCGCACGAGCGTGACTTCGGGATCCCGAAGGGATTCTTCGAGGACCACGCGATGCACATCCACGTCCCTGCGGGCGCGATCCCCAAGGATGGGCCGTCCGCCGGCGTGACGATGGCGACCGCCATCGTGTCGGCGCTCAGCGGTCGTCGCGTGCGACGCGACGTCGCGATGACGGGTGAGATCACGCTTCGCGGTCGGGTACTACCGATCGGTGGGGTGAAGGAGAAGCTGCTCGCGGCGCACCGCGCCGGGATCAAGGTCTTCATCCTCCCCGAGAAGAACAAGAGGGACCTGATCGACATCCCGAAGGAAGTTCTCGACACGGTCGAGATCAAGACGGTGGACAACGTTGACCAGGTCCTGAAGATCGCGCTCCAGCCGGGGCAGCCAACAGTCACGCCGGCGCAGCTCGAGGCGGCCGCGCACGCAGCGGTCGTCCCACCGCCGGCGCACTAGCGGAGGACCGGTATGCCGGTCGAGTACAAGGACTACTACAAGACGCTCGGCGTCTCGAAGAATGCGAGCGCCGAGGAGGTCAAGAAGGCTTACCGGAAGCTCGCGCGCCAGCACCACCCGGACGTCAACAAGAAGCCCGAGGCCGAGAAGCGCTTCAAGGAGATCAACGAGGCCAACGAGGTCCTCTCCGATCCCGAGAAGCGCAAGCGCTACGACACCGTGGGCCCGGAGTGGGAGCGGTTCCAGCAGGGCGGTCAGCGGCCCGGCGGATTCCAATGGGTCTACACCGGTCAGCCCGGTGCGGACCCGTTCAACGGCGAGGCGGGTGGGTTCTCGGACTTCTTCCGCACGCTGTTCGGTGAGGGGGCAGCGGACTTCGACACCGGGCCGCTGTTCGGGCGCCCGAGCACGCGCCGCGCGCGCTCGGTCGCGGGCGCGGACGTCGAGAGCGAAGTCGAGATCACGCTGGCCGAGGCGTATAAGGGCACCGAGCGAACGGTCGAGATGCGTATGCCCGATGGGACGACGCGCCGTCTCAGCGTGAAGATCCCGGCCGGCGTGCGCGACGGCCAGCGCATCCGGCTCGCAGGTCAGGGGGCGCCGGGCGGTCGCGGTGGACCGGCCGGCGATCTGTTCCTGCGTGTGCGTGTGCGGCCACATCCGGTGTTCCAGCGCGACGGCGACGACCTGCGCTTAGATCTACCGGTCGCGCTTCACGAGGCGTTGCTCGGCGCGGAGGTCACGGTGCCGACACTCAAGGGGCGCGTGTCGCTGCGCATTCCACCGGAGACGCAGAACGGACGGACCATCCGGCTCGCGGGGCAGGGAATGCCTCGTTCCGGCGGCGGACACGGCGATCTCTACGTGACCGTGAAAGTCGTGCTGCCGACGAAGCTGACCGAGAAGGAACGCGAGCTCGTCAACGAGCTTGCCGCGTCGCGCGCCGGTGAGGATCCTCGCAAGAGCCTCCTCTAGCGTGACGCGCACTCATGCGAGACGGGCGGAAGATATTCAGGTAGGTAATTCGAAATGATCGATCCGAACAAGCTCACCGAGAAATCACAGGAAGCCATCATCAGCGCACAGCAGCGCGCGCGCGAGAACGGACACAGCCAGATCGACGTCGAGCATCTCGCCGCGGCGCTGCTGGAGCAGCAGGGCGGCGTCGTGCCAAGCGTCTTCACCGCGCTCGGCGTGCAGCCGACGCAGCTCAGCAGCGCTCTCGGCACCGAGCTCGAGCGCCAACCGAAAGTGTCGGGAAACGTGCAGATCGGCGCATCCGCTCGCCTCGGCCGCGTGCTGCAACAGGCGCAGAAGGAAGCGGCGGCGCTCGGCGACGAGTACGTCTCGACCGAACACCTGTTGCTGGCGATGACCGCCGACAACGGCTACACCGGTCAGGCGCTGAAGCGCCTCGGCGTCACGCACGAACGCGTGCTGAGCGCGCTGAAGGACGTGCGCGGCAACCAGCGCGTCACCGACGCGAATCCCGAAGGCAAGTACCAGTCGCTCGAGAAGTACGGGCGCGAACTCACCGAGCTCGCGCGCAAGGGCAAGATCGATCCGGTCATCGGCCGCGACGAGGAGATCCGCCGCGTCATCCAGGTCCTCTCGCGCCGCACGAAGAACAACCCGGTCCTCATCGGCGAGCCCGGCGTCGGCAAGACCGCGATCGTCGAGGGCCTGGCGCAGCGCATCGTGCGCGGCGACGTTCCTGAGGGTCTCAAGGACAAGCGCATCTTCGAGCTGAACATCGGCTCGCTCCTCGCCGGCGCCAAGTACCGCGGCGAGTTCGAGGAGCGGCTCAAGGCCGTGCTCAAGGAGATCGCCGCGAGCGAGGGGCAGATCATCCTGTTCATCGACGAGCTCCACACCGTCGTCGGTGCGGGCGCGGCCGAGGGCGCGGTCGACGCCGCGAACATGCTGAAGCCGATGCTGGCGCGCGGCGAGCTTCACACGATCGGCGCGACGACGCTCGACGAGTACCGCAAGCACATCGAGAAGGACGCGGCGCTCGAACGGCGCTTCCAGCCCGTGTACGTCGGCGAGCCGTCGATCGAGGACACCATCTCGATCCTGCGCGGCCTCCGCGAGCGTTACGAGGTGCACCACGGCGTCCGCATCCAGGACTCCGCGCTCGTCGCGGCCGCGACGCTGTCGGCGCGCTACATCTCCGACCGGTACCTGCCCGACAAAGCCATCGACCTGGTGGACGAGGCGGCCTCGAAGCTCCGCATGGAGATCGATTCGATGCCCGCCGAGCTCGACGAGGTCGAGCGGCGCATCGGGCAGCTCGAGATCGAGCGAGAGGCGCTTCGCAAGGAGACGGACGAGGCCAGCCAGGAACGTCTGGTGCGTCTCGAGAAAGAGCTCGCGAACCTGAAGGAATCGTCCGAGGGCCTCCGCTCGCGCTGGCGGCAGGAGAAGGCCGCGATCCAGCAGATCCGCGAGAAGAAGTCCCAGCTCGAGAACATCCGCATGGAGATCGAGAAGGCCGAGCGCGCCGCGGACTACGGCAAGGCGGCGGAGCTGAAGTACGGCACGCTGGCGGCGCTCGAGCGCGAGGTCGGTGAGGCGGAGGAGAAGCTCGCCGCGCTGCAACGCGGTGAGAAGCTGCTCACCGAAGAGGTCACGCCCGAGGACATCGCCGAGGTCGTCGCCAAGTGGACCGGCATCCCGGTCACAAAGCTCCTCGAGGGCGAGGTCTCGAAGCTGCTGCGGATGGAGGAGAACCTCCACGCTCGCGTGGTCGGCCAGGAAGAGGCGGTGACCGCCGTCGCGAACGCGGTGCGCCGCGCGCGCGCCGGGATGCAGGACCCGAACCGGCCGCTGGGCTCGTTCCTGTTCCTCGGTCCGACCGGTGTCGGCAAGACGCTGCTCGCGAAGGCGCTCGCGGAATTCCTCTTCGACGACGAGAAGGCGATGGTCCGCATCGACATGAGCGAGTACATGGAGAAGCACACCGTCGCCCGACTCATCGGCGCGCCCCCGGGCTACATCGGCTACGACGAGGGTGGCCAGCTCACCGAGGCCGTGCGCCGCCGGCCCTTCGCGGTGCTCCTGCTCGACGAGATCGAGAAGGCGCACCCCGACGTGTTCAACGTCCTGCTGCAGGTCCTCGACGACGGCCGTCTCACCGACGGCCACGGTCGGACCGTCAGCTTCAAGAACGTGGTGATCATCATGACGAGCAATGTCGGGTCGACGTTCATCACCGAGCTCGCGGAGCAGCCGGACCTCATGCGCAAGCGCGTCATGGACGCCCTGCGCGGCCAGTTCCGGCCCGAGTTCCTCAACCGCGTCGACGAGATCGTCATCTTCAAGAACCTCGTGACGGAACAATTGATGGAGATCGTCGACAAGGAGATCGCGATCCTCGCGAAGCGCCTCGCGGAGCGGAAGATCACGATCGAGCTGACGGCGAACGCGAAGGCGCTCATCGCGAAGGAAGGCTTCGACGCCGCGTACGGCGCGCGACCGCTCAAGCGCACGATCCAGAAGAGGATCCTCGATCCGCTCGCGCAGAAGATGCTGTCCGGTGAATTCCGCGAGGGCGACACCGTCGTGGTGGACGCGCAGAACGGCGAGATCGTTTTCTGGTCGGAGCAGTACGCCGCGAAGATCGCCGAGGAGCGCGAGAAGAAGCCGGTCGGCGCGGGGAAGATGAACTAGCACGGTTCCCGGCGAAGGCCCGTTTAGCCTAGGACGATGAGGGCCTTCGCCGCGCTGCTGCTCGTCGTGATCGTCACGTGCGACGCCGCCCCCGGACGCATATCCACGTCCTCGTCGTCACCGGCTGTCACGCTAGCGACGCCGAGCGCGTCCATCGCCCCGACCGCGACGACCCGCCCGACGACCACACCCAGCCCGACACCAAGACCGATCGCCGACGTGCTCACGCAGATCGATCCGGCGAAGCTCGACGACCACATGCGCGCGCTCGCGTCGTTCCAGTCGCGTCATCCGCTGCATCCTGGGCACGCGAAAGCGATCGCGTATCTGATGGAGCAGCTCTCCGCGATCCCCGGCGTGGTCGTCCAGGACATCCCGACCGCATACAACGGCGTCCGGCTCGACAACATCCTCGCCGCGATCAATCCGGTCGGGGGCACGGCGGCTGAGGGGTTCATCAACGGGGTGGGGATGATCTGCGCGCACTACGACTCCACAGCGAATCGCACTCCGGGCTGGCGCCCCGCCAGCGACGTGGCGCCTGGGGCCGACGACAACGCGACCGGCACGGCCGCGTTGCTCGAGTACGCCAGGGTCCTGGCCGCGGATCGCGCGTCGCTGCGCATGCCGATCGTGCTCGCGTTCTTCGACGGCGAGGAGTACTTCTTCAAGGGCAGCCTCGCGTATCTGCAATCGATCCCGCCACCGAATCCGTACACCTGGGTGATCAACATCGACATGGTCGGGTTCAATCCGCTCGCCGACCGGCTCGACCTCGTGTACTACACGACGAAGTCCGCCTCGCTCCGCGACCGCGTGAAGGCGGCGAATCAGCGCTACGCGATCGGCGTGTCCCCGCTGGTCGAGCAGCTCGCGACGACCGACGCGTTCATCCTCGACGCCGCGCCCTTCGGTCTCGTCGGCGGCATCCCATCGGTCGCCCTGGTGCAGCGCTATGGTGAGAACGATGCGACCTTCCCCGGCAACTACACCTTCCACACGGTGAACGACACGCCCGACAAGATCACCAACAAGCGGCTCTGGCTCAAGGCCGCGAAGCTCACCCTCGCGACCGCGCTGGATCTCGCCCGCGGCACGCAGCCCTGACCAGGCGGATCAGCGTCCGCGCGCAGCTCGCGATCCTCGCGGGGCTCGTCGCGATCTTCGCCATCGCGTTCCTCTACCTGCGGCCACCGGCCGGCGCGCTCAGCGACGCGGAGTACGTCGCGATCGCGAAAGCAACGCCGCAGGGGCAGCTGTTCTTCGACAAGTACGACGCGCCCTGCGAAGTCACGCGCGTCTGGACGGTGCAGGTGAACTGCGACTATCTCCCGAGGGGTGCCACCGCGACGGAGAAGTTCCGCGTGCACATCGACCCGCGCACGAACACGGTCATCGAGGTCGAGGCGCAGTTCACGCCGCGATGATCCGGCCCTCGCGGGCCGCGGTCAGGCGACGGCCTGGATCAGAGCCTTCGCTTGCTCGATCGTGATCTCCTGACCGTGGCTCGTCTTTGCGTGTAGCTGCGCCATCCGCACGATCTCGTCTTCGTCCCGGCTGCGGACCTCGAAGCCGCAGGGGCAGCGCAGGCTCTTGAGCTCGCTCACCAGGCCCTCTCTACCACTTATTCCAGTCCGAATCCACCCACACGTGCACCTCGGGATCGCCCTCGAACAGCTTGCCGAAGAACTCGCGTATCTGCGGCGATCCCGCGAACGCTTGGAGTCCCTCGAGGCTCGACCACGTGTCGATGCCGAAGAACGCCTGCGGGTCCTGCGGATCGAGGTAGACGATATGGGTGAGGTCGCCTGCCTTCTTCGCCGCGTCCTTCGTCGCCCCGGTCACATCGTCGTGGTACTTCTTCGCCGCCGCCGGCTTGTCGCGCAGCTTTCCGCGGATGGTGACGGTGTACTTCATGGTGTCCTCCTGTTGGCGTGGTCTTGATCGCATCCTTGCGCCACCACCTTGTGGTTTCCTTGTGGCGTGCGGGTATTCATCTGCGGGTCCCTGCGGATCGAATTCGAGCGGTCGAGCGTGAGCGAGGGAGCGTTTCCTGGTCGGCTGGGTCGCCGTCTGTGGGCCTACCTGGTGTTGAATCGACGCCGACCTGTCGGCCGCGGCGAGCTGGCTGAGGCGCTGTGGCAAGAGGCTTCGCCCGACGCCGCCGACGCGAGTTTGAACGCGCTCGTCAGCCGGCTGCGCTCGGTCGTGTCAGAGCGGGACGCTGGCCATGCCACGATCCGTGCTTCGACCGGCACGTACGTGCTCGTGCTCCCCGAGGACGTGGTGGTCGATCGCGAGCGCGCGTGGACGGCGATCAATCACGTTCGTGCCGTCCGCCGGCAAGGCGACATCCGCGGGGCCTGGGCGGAAGCGGTCATCGCGAACGAGATCGCGGCACGCGGATTCCTGGCTGGCGAGGAAGGCGAATGGATCGCAGCGGAACGAAGGACGCTCCGCGACATCGAGCTGCAGGCGCTGGAGGCGATCGGCGAGGCCGAGATCGACCAAGCGCGCCCGGACGAGGCGGAGCGCGTCGCGCGGCGCCTCATCGCCACTGACGGGCTTCGCGAATCGGGATACCGCCTCCTCATGCGTGCACTCGCCGCGGGCGGGAATCGAGCGCAGGCGATACGCGTGATGGCTGAGTGCCGCGCCGCGCTCGCGGCGGCCTCGGCATCGCCGTCGGCGGAGACCGAGCGGGTCTTTCGCCAGGTGCTTACGCCCTGACACTCTCCGCCGAATAGATCCTGCGCAGGAATCTGCTGGGCGCCGTCGCCAGTTGGCGCGTGCCGGTGAAGCCGTTCGCGTCGGCGAGCGCGCGCCAGGTCGCGAACGTGATCGGGTAGGGGACCCATGGGTTTCCGCTGTCCGCGTCGTACTCGACGAGCAGCAAACGACCCGATGGCTTGAGCATGCCGCGGACGAACGCGAGGACCGGCGCCTTGTTCCGCACGAAGTGCAGCGAGTTCGCCATGATGACGCCATCGAGCGACACGAGAGCGAGCGGCTTCGTGAAGTCCGCGGCGAGCGTGCGCACCGTCGCGCCGCCCGGTCGCAGCGCGCCCTCGAGCCCGCGGAGTGCGCCGCGGTCGCGATCGACCGCGACGATTTCGCCGCCAGGCCCGACGAGCTCGGCGAGCGCGAGCGTGAAGGCGCCGGTCCCGGCGCCGAGGTCGGCCCACGTGCCGCCGCGCGTCACACCGTCACGCAAAAGGCGGACGTGATCCGCATGATCCACTAGCTCTTGCGCCCGAGGTCGCCCTCTGCCCAGCCGTCGGTGGACAGCACGAGCGTCACCGGGCCGTCGGCCTCGAGCGTGATGCGCATGTCGGCCCCGAATCGGCCCTGCGCGACGTCGGCATCGGCGCCGCGCAACAGTCCGCAGAACGCATTGAAGAGCCGGCGACCCAACTCGGGCGGCGCGGCCGCTGTGAAGTCCGGCCGTCGCCCGTGCCGCACGTCCCCGTACAGCGTGAACTGGGGGATGACGAGGACGCTTCCGCCGGCGTCCTTGAGCGTGCGATCGAGGCGGCCATGGCCGTCGTCGAAGATACGCAGGGCGAGGACCTTCGCCGCGACTCGCTCGCCGTCCTCAGGCCGATCGTCGGCCGCGACGCCGAGCAGCACCGCGAGGCCCAGGCCGATGGTCGCGATGGTCTCATCCGCGACGTGCACGGAAGCGGAGCGCACCCGCTGGACGACCGCGCGCACCGCCGGTCGGCCTGTTAGTCCAGCATCCAGGGGTTGTCGCCGCGAACGACGGACTCGACCTCGCTCGGGGAGAGATGCCCGGGCGCGAACACCGTCATGCTCCTCGCGAGCGGGAGCCGGGTGACGTAGGTGACCTTTCCGAAGCGGTAGCCGTGCTGGAACAGGAAAGGCTTGCCGTCGATCTCGATGCGCTGGCGGCGATCGGTGGATGTGGCGGGCACATGGTCAGTATGGCTTCGGGACCGCGGGATTGCCGTTCGTTTCAGGAGCGGCAGGGGCAGCGGTTACGGCAGCGGCGCGTGCGGAGGGATCTGGTCGCCCGGCAGACCCGGGTCGTACGGCACGGCGTTGGGGATGATTCCGCCGTCCTGCGCGGCAGCCACGTTCGCGGTGAGCGCGAGGACCAGGAGGGCCATCACGACCACTCGGATGAGCAGCGAGCGAAGTGGTGTCATCTCTGTCTCCCCTCGTTCCCTCCCCCGTTCGGCGGATTGTGCCCGCTGAGAGGGGTTGGCTATCCTCCGGCGAGTCTACGAACGCTGAACACGGCGGCGCAAGATGAAACCCGCCGCCTGTCTGTCAGTTCAGTGACATTGGAGCGATGTGACACCGACCGATGCGGTAGTGAAACCGAACAGCTCGAACGGGCTCGGGGCCCGCGTGCGCGAAGCGCGACGCGAGCGTGGCATGAGCCAGGCTCAACTGGCCGGTGAGGAGCTGACCAAGGGCTTCATCAGCCAGGTCGAATCCGGTCTCGTCCGACCATCCGTTCGTTCGCTCCAGATCCTCGCGGCGCGGCTCGGCAAGAGTCTCGACTACTTCCTCGGTGACGAGCCGCTCGCAGCATCGAAACGTCTTGTTTTCCATCGTTTGGCCGCCGAGGCCGCCGCCGAGCGGCGCGACTGGACCGTCGTGCGCGATGAGGTGACGGCGGCGCTCGTGTCCATGCCCGAGAAACGCGAGCGCGCGACGTTGCTGCGCTTCCTGGCTCAGGCGGAGATGAACACCGGTAATCGTGAGGTCGCGTTCGACCGCATTGGCGAAGCGCTGTCGCTTATCGACGCGACGACGGAGGCCGGCGAGGTCGCGCACCTTCTGCACCTGCGTGGCATCGCCTACGGACAGATCGGCCAGTACGTGGCCGCGGCCGAGGCGCTCGAGTCCGCTCGCGACGCGATGGAGCGTCACGAGGTCAGCGACCCGCGTCTTCGAGCGCGCATCCTCGTCGCGCTCGGGACGGCGTATCGGCGTCTCAACCGCACGGCGAAGGCGATGCAGACCTACGGGTCGGCACTCGACCTCGCCAGCGGCATCGATGAGCTTCGTCTCGCGGCGCAGGGCTACATGGGCGTCGCGGTCTCGCTGTACGACGCCGGTGAGCTCGATGGCGCGATCGGGAACTACCGCCGCGCGCTCGACCTCTTCACGCGCGTGGAAGACACGACGTTCCAGCTCCAGGTGCTTCACTCGCTGTCCTCGATCCACTTCGAGATGGGCAGGAACGACGAGGCGCGTGAGCTGGCCGAGCGCGGTTCCGCCGCGGCGCGCATGGCGCACGACGAGGGCATGGTCGCGGTCGCGCAGCTCGTGCTCGCGCGTATCGCGCTCGTGAACGGCGACGCCGAGCAGGCGCTCAACATCGCACGGCATGCGGAGAAGATCCTCACCGATCAGCCGGTGCAGCGCGCCGACGCGCTGCGCGTCATCGGCGCCGCACAGGACGCGCTGAAGTCATACACCGCGAGCGACCGCGCGTACCGCAAGGCCGTCGAGCTCCTCGTCGAGGTGGGTGACCACCCGAACCTCTCGACCTTCGCGGCCGAGTACGCGATGAAGCTCCGCGCGCGCGGCGAGACGGATCAGGCCTTCCGCTATCTCGAGCTCGCCCGCACACCGGTGACCAACCGCACCTAGCGCGACTCATTCGCGCCCTCGCTAAGATTCGTCCGTGCCCCGCGATGCCATCACGTATGACAACGAAGGCGTCGCCGCGGTCCTGGACGAGATCGGCGATCTCCTCGAGCTGAAGGGCGAGAACGTCTTCCGTGCCGTCACCTACCGCGCGGTCGCGCGTGCGATCCGCGATCTGCGCGAGCCGATCGCGGCACTCGTCGAGCAGGATCGCCTGGGCGAGATCCCGAAGGTCGGTCCGTCGGTGAAGGACGCGATCGTCCAGCTCGTCAGTACCGGTACATCGCTGCGTCACGAGGAGCTGAAGGCCGCGGTGCCCTCCGGTCTCATCACGCTCCTGCGCGTGCCGGGAGTCGGACCTGCGACAGCTCGGATCATCTACGACAACCTGAAGATCACGACCGTCGACGAGCTCGAGGAGGCGGCGAAGGCGCATCGCCTGCGCGAGCTGCCGAAGATCCAGGCGAAGACCGAGGAGAACATCCTGAGGTCGATAACCTCGCTGAAGCAGCGCACCGGCCGGAACCTGGTGCATCACGCGCGCGCCGCCGCGACGGCGATGGTGGATTGGCTGCGTCAGGAGACCGGCATCGAGGCCATCGAGATCGCGGGAAGCCTGCGGCGCTATCGCGAGACGATCGGCGACGTCGATCTGCTCGTCGCCGCGGTCGCGTCCGGACCGGTCATGGACGCGCTCGTGCGAGCGCCGTCGGTCGAGCGCGTGCTGGCGCAGGGCGAGACGAAGACGTCGGTCATCGTCGCGCGCGGGCTGCAGATCGATCTCCGCGTCGTGCCGCCGGACTCCTGGGGCGCGGCGCTGCTGTATTTCACGGGGTCGAAGGAGCACAACGTCCGGCTGCGCGGGTACGCGCTCAAAAGGAGGCTGCTGCTGAACGAGTACGGCCTCTATCGCGTCGGGGCGGAAGAGCGCGGGCAGGAGATCGCGTCGCGGACCGAGGCGGAGATCTATGCCGCGCTCGACATGGACCCCATCGCCCCCGAGCTGCGCGAGGATCACGGCGAGATCGACGCCGCCGTGGCGCATGCGCTGCCGGCGCTCGTGACGCTCGCCCAGGTGCGCGGCGACCTCCACACCCACACGAACTGGACGGACGGGCACGACACGCTGGAGGCCATGGCGCGCCGCGCGCGCAACAAGGGCTATACGTACTACGCGGTCACCGACCACTCGCCCGGTTTGGGCCTGGTGAATGGTCTCGGTCCCGACCGCATCACCGCTCGGATAGAGGAGGCGCGGCTGCTCAACGTAGAGCTGGCCCCGTTCCGCATCCTGGTCGGCACCGAGGTCGATATCCGCGCGAATGGAACGCTCGATTACCCCGACGAGATGCTGGCTCGCTTCGACATCGTGAGCGCGTCGGTGCACTCCGCGTTCGGCCAGACGAAGGACGTCATGACCGAGCGCGTGCTCACCGCGATGCGGCACCCGCTCGTCACGCAGATCTCACACCCGACCGGACGCCTTTTGGAGCGGCGCGATCCTCACGCGCTCGACCTACAGGCGCTCATCGACACCGCCGCTGAGACGGGCACGTGGATCGAGATCAACGGCGGACCCGAGCGGCTCGACCTGCCCGACGTCTGGGTCCGCAAGGCGGTGGACAAGGGCGTCACGCTCGTCGTGAACTCCGACGCGCACGCGATAGAGGAGATCGACTGGATGGAGTTCGCGGTCGCGACCGCCCGCCGGGGATGGGCGCCGGGCGAAGCCCTCGCGAACACCGCCGAGCTCGCTGCGATGCTCGCGAGGCGCAAGCGACGCGGATGACGCGCGCCCGTTTCGTCGTGCGCGGGCGTGTGCAAGGTGTGTTCTTCCGTGCCGAGGCCGTACGCGAGGCGACGGCTCGCGGTCTGACCGGTCGCGTCTGGAACAGAGCGGACGACGCGGTCGAGCTCATCGCGGAAGGATCGGCGGAGTCGCTCGCCAGCTTCGAACGATGGCTGGCGCGTGGCCCGAAGATGGCGCGCGTCGAACGCATCGAGCGTACCGAGGTGTCAGGCGATCCGCGCTATGAGGACTTCTCGATCTCGTACGCTGCGCCGGAATGACAGTTCGAGAGGATTGATGCGAGCCTTCGCGATCGCGCAACGCCGGATGCCATCGGGGCCGAGCTGTGTTACCTAGAGGCTGAGACCGGCCACCATGCGTGACGTCGGCTCACTCAGTGCCCGCCCTGACCTGGATATCTAAGGGGACGGCGACGACGAAACCTAGCCGCGCCGTGGAAGCCTAGCGGCGGCGCTTCTTCTTGCTGCGCTCGCCTTGCGGGAAGTAGCGCTGCCGGCGACGCTCCTGCTCCCACGCGGCCTCCTGTGGCGGTAGCACCGACAGATAGATGAAGGCGATGATCCCGAGGTTCACCGCGATGGTGATGCCGATGATGAAGAACGGCAGCTTCGCGATGATCCAGACCATGAGGACGATGAGGAACACCACGTTGGTCCAGAACACCCACGATTTGAGCGCGTTCTCGGCCGGTGCGATCGGACCGCTGCGTCGCCAGTTGTACCAAACGACATTCGCGACGAGCGATAACGCGACCGCGTAGACGGCGGGCCAATAGAACCGCGACTCGGTGTTGAAAGACTGGGAAAAACGGTCAACAAAGTGACCGAGGTCGAACGGCACGGTCCGGCTATGCTAGCGACCGCCAGCGCGATTGACAGGGAGACACCGTGCGAGCACTCCTCTCCGCTTCTGATACGACCGGTCTCGTCGCGTTCGCGCGCGGTCTGCGCGAGCTCGGCTGGGATCTCATCGCGACCGATGGAACGCGCGCGGCCCTCGCGATGGAGGGCGTCGACGCGAAGGGCGTCGAAGAGCAGACCGGATCGCCGGTGCTGCTGGGCGGACGCGTGAAGACCCTGCATCCGCGCATCCACGCCGCGCTCCTGGCCCGGCGCGACGACGAGGCGCAGCGGGCCGAGCTCGCGCGCGAGGGGATCGAGCCGATCGACCTCGTCGCGGTGAACCTGTATCCGTACGCGAAGGCCGCCGCCGCGGGAAAGCGCGGGCTCGACCTGCAGGAGCAGATCGACATCGGCGGCGCGACGCTGCTCCGCGCGGCCGCGAAGAACTATCAGGATGTCGTGGTCATCGCGCGACCGGACCGTTACGGAGCGGTGCTCGACGAGCTGAAGGGCCGCGGCAACGTCTCGCTCGAGACGCGCCGCCTCCTCGCCGCCGAAGCGTTCTCACACACCGCGGCGTACGACGCGACGATCGCGTCGCGCTTCGTGAGCGAGGCCGGCATCCAGTTCCCCGAAGAGATGACGCTGTCGCTCCGTAAGGTGCGCGACCTCCGTTATGGCGAGAACCCACATCAACAGGCCGCGTTCTACGCGCTCCGCGGCGAGGAGGGCGGCGCGATGGTCTCCATGGAGCAGATCCATGGACGCGCGGCGAGCTTCAACAACGTGCTCGACATCAACGCGGCGTGGCGCATCGTGTCCGACTTCGCGCAGCCGACCGTCGCGATCGTGAAGCACCAGAACCCATCGGGCATCGCGTCGGAGAGCGCGATCACGAAGGCGTACCAGCGCGCGTTCATGGCCGACTCGGTCTCGGCCTTCGGCGGCATCGTCGGCGCCAATCGCCAGGTCACGCGCGAGCTGGCGGAGGCGATGCAGGACACGTTCTACGAGGCGATCATCGCGCCGGGCTTCGACGACGAGGCCCTGCCGCTCCTCCGCCAGCGCAAGAACCTGGAGATCCTCGCGGTGCCGAACGCGCTCGTCGACGGGCGTCGGCTGCGTCGCTCCGAGGATCATGCGTTCGATCTGAAGAAGGTGGCCGGTGGTCTCCTGGTGCAGACACCGGACGAGTCCGTCAGCGAGGAGGGCAACTTCAAGGTCGTCACCGAGCGAACGCCCACGCTCGAGGAGCTCACCGACCTGCTGTTCGCGTGGCGCTGCGTCCGACACGTGACCTCGAACGCGATCGTCCTCGTCAAGGGACTCGCGACCGTCGGCGTCGGGCCCGGTCAGCTCTCGCGCGTCGTCGCGGTCGAGGTCGCCGTTCGCAAAGCCGGCGAGAACGCACGCCTCGCGGTCATGGCATCCGACGCGTACTTCCCGTTCCCAGATGGCATCGAGGTCGCCGCGCGCGCGGGTGTCACCGCGATCATCCAGCCCGGCGGCTCACTGCGCGACGCGATGATGATCGAGACGGCGAACAAGCACCGCATGGCGATGCTGTTCACCGGCAGGCGCCACTTCAAGCATTAGCGGCGTACCCTTGCTCGCATGAGCGATCCGGACGGAAAGTCGACCCAGGAGTTCGCGTCCTCGTTCAAGCGATTCATCGATGCGATGAACGCCGAGGCCGCGAAGGAGACGAGTCCGCTCCTCGAGCGGCTGCGCGCGCATCTGGGTGGCGAGCCGGGGCGCGTGCCGATCGTCAGCGAAGACTTTGACAACTACGAGCACCCGAACGTGCAGGTCGCGCTCGACAAGGTCCTCTATTCGAACGGCCGGACCGCGGATCTCGTCGGATTCTCCGCCCCGAACAAACGCTGGCAACAGTTCGCGTTCTCCGATCTTCTGGCGCCGAACAATCCGTACGGACGCATCTCGGAGGGCCCGGTCGATTACGTGAACTTCCGGCTCGAGGGCGACCGGACGCTCGCCTGCGTCCAGTACGGGCTCTTCTTCGTTGCCTCCGGGGAGGATCGACTGACGGTCTTCGTCGTCGGGCCGCCGACACTCGAGATGGGCCGCGGACTGCGGCTTCGCCTCGAGGTCGCGTGTTCTCGGCGTGAGGCCGCGCTCGCATTGCTGCGCGACCTGACCGCCGCGACGAAGGAGCTCAACGTCTATCGCGGCAAGGCGATCTCTCTTGCTCCTGGCCAGTACGGCGTCCAGTCGCTCGTGAAGTTCCACCACCTCCCGAACGTCGCGCGCGACGAGATCGTGCTGCCTGACGGCGTGCTCGAGCGGATCGAGCAGCACGCGGTGCGCTTTTCTGACCACGCTGCCGCACTGGTCGCCGCGAAGCGATCGCTGAAGCGCGGCATCCTCCTGTATGGCCCGCCCGGCACTGGAAAGACGCTGTCGGTCATGTACCTCGCGACGCAGATGAAGGGGCGGACCCTGATCATCGTGACGGGCCTCGGCATGGGTGGGCTGGGAACGATCGGTCAGCTCGCGCGAGTGCTCGCGCCGGCGACGGTCGTCGTCGAAGACGTCGATCTCATCGCCCAGGAGCGCGGCATGCCCGGCATGCAGACGAGTCCGCTGCTCTTCGAGCTGCTCAACCAGCTCGACGGTCTCGCCGACGACTCCGACATCCTGTTCATACTCACGACGAACCGACCGGACATCCTCGAACCGGCGCTCGCCGCGCGCCCGGGGCGTGTCGATCTCGTTGTCGAGCTGCCCATCCCCGACGCGAAGGGGCGTGTCCGGCTGCTGCAGCTCTACGCGCGCGGCCTGCAGCTCGAGGGCGTCGACTTCGCCCGCTACGTTGAGAAGACGGAGGGCGCGAGCCCGGCCTACATCAAGGAGCTGCTGCGCAAAGCCGCGCTCCTCGCGGCGATCGCGGGGTCGAAGACGGTCACGCCGGAACACCTCGACGCGGCAATGCAGGAGCTCGAGGCAGGCGGCGAGCTCGCGAAGCGCATCGTCGGGTTCGGAACAGGAGCGATGCCGCTCGGCCCGATGGGTCCGATGCGTCCCGCGGGATTCCCGACGACCGTCGAGGTGCGCCGCGCGCCGTGATCGCGCAGGTTCGCTGCGCTCAGCTGCTTGGCGTGTGCGCTCGCGCACGCCGCAGTAGGACCGCTATTTCAGCGCGCGCTCGAATATCGACCGGTACTTGTCGAGATAGGCGAGATCGTGGTCCATCTTTCCGGGCGTATCCCAGCTCGCGAGCGTCACGAAACCCGGCTCGCCCGCATTCGCCCGCGCTTCGATGAAGCGAGCGACGTGTTCGTTCCGGAGTCGGATCGTCGCCAACAGCGGCGACCGATCCTCGAGGCCATACGCATCGCAGAAAAGCCGCAGGCGCTGCGCCCGCTCGGCGAGGCTGAACAGCTTCGACTCTGAGAAGAGAGTGACCCAGCACGCGGCCGAGTTGGCGATATCCCAGAGACGAGAACCCGGGCCGGCGAGGTCCCAGTCGAGCATCACCGCCAGTTCCCCGTCGCGGAAGAGCGCGTTCCACGGCGACCAATCGTTGTGGCAGATGAGCTCGTGTTCTGTTGGCGCGACCATGCGCCACGTCGCATCGGGCGGCGGCGAGAAACCGACGACGATGTCGTGGTAGCGGCGCAGTAGTCGTGCCGCGTCGACGAGATGTTCCTCGTCGAGGACGCGATCGGGAACCGGATTCTCCCCTCCCGAGTACGCCTCCCCGGGGATGTAGTCGAGGATCTCGCGGTCGTCTTCGTCGATCCCCAGAACGCGTGGGGCTTCGAAGCCGGCGTGCTCGAGATAACGCAGCAGCGCATGGACCGAGGGAGTCCAGGGACCGCCGCGGCGGCGGACGGTATCGCCGACGCGCACGGCCTGGTTGAGATTCCCGCCGAGGGCCACTTCCTCGCGCATGCGCGAGAGACTAGGCCAGCTCGATCGGCGGAGAATTACCTCGGGGCGGAACCTTTCTGTGCGGCGATCGCCGTGAGCTCGGCGCGTGCGGCCGCGGCGATGTCGGCTCCGGTGTTCGCGTGCCCGTTCACGCCCCAACCGCCTTCGGGCGACTCGGTGATCAGGACCCAGGTGCGCTCGGCCAGTTTCGGCTCGCCGGCGGCGTTCGCGACGATGTCGGTCAGGTCCTTGACCACGCCGAGCTGCTTGGCGCGATCCAGAACGCCGACCGGTGTGAGGACCTGCACGCGCACGTAGTTGCTGTCCCCCGCGACGTTGGACAACGAGTCGGCCGGCAGGTCGTGGATGAACGCGGCGGTGTTGTTCACGAACAGGGAGATGGCCGGTACCCCCTCCCACCGCATCACGGCGGCGGCGAGATCCTTGGCCAGTGCGTGCTTGTCTCGGAACGTTCCGGCTGCGGCGTAGACATCGATCATCGGCATGGCTTTCTCCTTCGGTGGGTACGATGGTCGTCATAGCGACGTCGTAGACACCGCATTATGACGAGCGTCATAGTCATGTCAAGGGGAGGAATTTGTGGCCAGCGATAGCCGCGAACGGATGGTGCGCAGCGCCGCCTCACTGATCCGCACGCGCGGCGTGAACGCGACCTCGTTCTCGGAGGTGCTCGCCGACAGCGGCGCGCCCCGCGGTTCGATCTACCACCACTTTCCCGAAGGAAAGCAGCAGCTCGCCGACGATGCGATCCGGTGGACATCGGAGCGGGTGCTCGCGCACCTTCGCGCCGGCGCCGCGGTGACGCCGTCGGACGTACTGAACCGATTCATCGACATGTGGCGCCAGGTCGTCCTGACGTCACGTGGAACCGCGGGGTGCGTCGTAGCCGGCGTGGCCATCGACACCCACGCCGGAGCGGCCGGTCAGATCGACCTCGTGCGCTCGACGTTCCGGTCCTGGATCGCCCTGCTGGCCGACCAGCTGAAGGCGGTCGGTGTCCCTTCGGGTCGTGCGACGTCCATCGCGCTGGCCACGCTGGCCGGCATGGAAGGCGCGCTCATCCTGTGCCGCGCCGAGGGCAACGCGAAGCCGCTCGACACCGTCGCCGACGAGCTGCTGCGCCTGTTGCCACCGAAGACGACACGCCCACGTCCAACGGGCGCGCGACGCGGCTAACCCAGCTCGATGTAGCGGAAGGCCTCCGCGGCGGGAACGTTCCAGGTCGCGCCGATGCTCTTCGCCCAGGTCCGCATCCGCTTCGGGAACTCGGTCCGACCGCCCAGCTGCGAGCGGTGCGACTGCAGCGCCTTGATCTTCTTGTTGAGCGTGCCGCTGATGTCGAACCACACGTTGGGATCGCGCGAGCCGAAGAGGAGCACGCGTGACACGCGATGCTTGGCGAGCGTCCCATCGCTCAGCTGATCCGGGAAGAAAAGGTGATCGCGGGCGGCGATGACGCCGTCCATACCGGACCACCCCGCGACCCGGTGATCCGGATGGATCTGGTAGTGACTCCACGGATCGTTGGTGAAGACGAGATCGGGTTTGTGGATGCGGATCGCACGGCACACCTCTTCACGAAGCTCCATCGACCGCTCCAGCTCTCCGTCGTGATGCCGGAGGAACACGAACTCCTCCACGCCGATCGCCTCGCCGGCGGCGCGCTGCTCCTTCTCGCGCATCTCCGCGAGCGTCTCCGGCGCCATCTTCGGATCGTGGGTGCCTTTGTCGCCGCTGGTCAGGAGGCAATACGTCACGTGGGTCCCGCGCTCGATGAATCCGGCGAGCGTTCCCGAGCAGCCAAAATCGACGTCGTCGGGATGAGCGAACACGGCCATGGCGCGCTTTGGGATCGCGAACGCTTCGGCCACCGCTACACCTCCAACGCCGACGAGGTTGCCAGAACGGAGTCATAGAGGGCGACGATCTTCTCGGCGACGCTCTCCCAGGTGAAGTGCTCTGCGCGGCTGCGTGCTCCGTGCGCGAGATGCATCCGCAGTCGATGGTCCGTGAGCACCTGGGCGATCGCTTCCGCGAGCGCCTCGTCATCGCCGGGGGGAACGAGGAGACCGGACTCGCCGTCCTCGATGAGCGTCTGCAGGCCGCCGACCCGGGTCCCGACGACAGGCGTCCCGCAGGCCATCGCCTCGAGGGCGACGAGGCCGAACGATTCGGTGAGCGACGGGACCGCGCAGACGTCGGCCGCGGCGTAGTACAGCGCGAGCTTCTCCTGGTCGAGCGAGCCGACGAAGTTCACGTTCGCCTCCATGCGGTGCTCGTGGACCAGTCGCCGGAGCTCCTGGATCTTCTCGGTCTCGGGCGCGTCGTCCCCTGGGTCGAGCGCGCCGCCCACGACGAGCAGGCAGACGTCGCCACGAAGGTCGGGATGGCGGGAGAACAGCCGCCCGAGAGCGCGCAGCAGGACGTCGATCCCTTTGATCTGTTCGATGCGGCCGACGAAGAGGACGACGCGCTCGCACTGGTCGCGACCGAGGCGCTCGCGCGCGTCGGCTTGTCGCATCGGACGGAAGAGCGTCGGGTCGACGCCGCACGGGATGACGTGGACCTTGGCGGGATCCGCGCCGTAGAGGTCGCGGAGCTCGCCGAGCTCGATCTCGCTCGCCGCCACGACCGCCGCGGACTCCTGCACGGCCTGGCGCTCGATGGTCACGCGCACGTCGCTCTCGCCGTCGACGTCCTCGTCCATCACCTCGCGCTTCACCAGACCGAGCGTGTGGAACATCTGGATGCGCGGCACGCGCCAACGCGGCGCGAGGGCCCGCGCGACGTTCGCCGAGAGCCAGTAGTGCGCGTGCATCAGGTCGTACGATCGGCGCTCGGCCGCGACGTATTCGTCGAGCTTCGCGGTGAACTCATCGAGGTGGTCGTAGACGTCCATCTTCGGCCAGTAGCCGATCGGCCCCGACTCGATGTGGATGACGCGTGCGTTCTCGCCGAGCTGTTGGATGCGCGGGTCGTACTTCTCGCGCCAGCGCGTGAAGACGTCAACTTCGATGCCGCGCTGCCCGAGCGCGCGCGCGACCTCGCGTACATAGACGTTCATGCCGCCGGAGTCGCGACCGCCGAGCTTCGCGAGCGGACACGCGTGCACCGACAGCATCGCGATGCGGCGCGTCACGGAAGCGTCGCCTCGAGCCGGCCGAGCCAGCGGTCCTTCCCCCCAAGGTCGTACTTGTACGGCTCGTGGCCGCGCAGGAGGTCGTAGGTGTCGAAACGCTCGGCGATCGCCTCGCGGATCGTCCAAGCGTGGCTCACGATGCCGATGGAGAGGGACGCGAGCGCCGGATCGTACGCCGCGTTGTACAGGGCGAGCGTGCCGCGGTACGCGAAGGCGAACAGCACCGCCGCATCCTCGTCGTGCGCGCGCAGCACGCCGAGGCGCAGCCGCCCGAGTGGCGCGAGCGCGTCCGCGATGTCGCGGAAGAAGCGCTCGACGTCTGGCGTCATGAAGTCCGCCTTCTCTCCGCGCGATAGCCGATGGAGGGCGAAGAAGCGATCGAGTGCCGCGCCGCGCTCGGCGTCGGTCGCCCAGCGGAACGTCGTCCTGGTCGCGTTCTCGAGGCGGCGGATCTTCCGACGCAGCTCGTGCCGCTCCTTCTTTCCCAGGCTCTGCACGTAGGTCTCGAAGTCGCGCGGGAGGCCGAGTCGCGGGCTGGTGATGAGCCGCGAGCGCTGGGCACGGTACCCGCGCTCGCCGAGCACCGCCGCCATCGCCTCGAGCGTGGGCGCGTCTTCGGGGACGAACTCGAGCCGGACCCGCCGCGGCGCCTCGCTCGCGATCCAGCGCGCGACCGCCGTCGCGACCGAGCGCTCGGCACCTGACGGGGCGACGACGTCCTGCTCATCTGTCAGCTCGCCGCCGGCGAAGCGCAGCGTGCCGTCCGCCTCGCGCGCGAGCGCCGCGATGCCACCAGGCGGATCGTCGACCGCGAGGGTCACCGCTTCGGCGCTGTCGTGTTCGCGCGCCACCGCGATCCATTCCGGAGTGAGGAAGATGCTGGCTGGCGTTCGCTGCTGCGCGAGCCGCGACCACGCTCCGGAAAGCTCGGCGGGGGCGCGCGCGGTACAGCCCGCGTCTGGCCCGGTCGTGAGGGTCACGTACGTCCGAGTCTAGGGGGCACGCCGGATGAACGTCCGCCTCGTATCTATCATTCCCGCGTGCCCGAGCGCGACGCGCCGCGGGTCGTGATCGCTCCCCAATCGTTCAAAGGCAGCGCCGACGCGGTCGCGGTGGCGAGCGCGATAGCGCGCGGCGTCCATCGCGTGTGGCCGCGCGCGACGTGCGTCGAGCTGCCGCTCGCGGATGGGGGAGAAGGGACGGCGCGTGCCCTGGTGCGTGCGACCGGCGGCGAGATGCGCCGGGCGCGCGTGCACGATCCGCTCGGACGCGAGATCGACGCGGAGTGGGGCGTGCTCGGTGACCGCATCACCGCGGTCCTCGAGATGGCCGCCGCGAGCGGGCTGCCGCTGCTTCGCGACGACGAGCGCGATCCGCGCATCACGTCCACGCGCGGGACCGGCGAGCTCATCCTCGCGGCGGCCGCATCCGGCGCGCAGCGCATCGTCATCGGCATCGGCGGCAGCGCGACGAACGACGGCGGAGCCGGCATGGCGCGCGCGTTCGGGTATCGCTTCATCGATGCGGCTGGGCACGAGCTCCCCGAAGGCGGAGCCGCGCTCGCGCGTCTGGCGCGCATCGAAGGGCAGACCGATCCACGTCTGATCCGGCCCGCGATCGACGCCGCATGCGACGTGCGCAATCCGCTGCTGGGACCCGAGGGCGCGACCGCGGTCTACGGACCGCAGAAGGGCGCGACGCCCGAGATCGAGCGCGAGCTCGAGGCCGCGCTCACGCGGTACGCGGACGTCGTCGAAGCATTCGTGGGTCGCGACGTGCGCAGCGTGCCCGGTGCGGGCGCCGCCGGTGGTCTCGGTGCGGGGCTCATCGCGTTCCTCGATGCGCGGCTCGTCTCCGGCGCGTCGCTGGTGCTCGACGCGGTGAGCTTCGACAAACGGCTCGTCGGCGCCGACCTTGTGATCACGGGCGAAGGCCGCATCGATGGACAGAGCGTCTACGGCAAGCTCACCTACGCGGTGACCGTGGCGGCGAAGCGCCGTGGTGTCCCGGTCGTCGCCGTCGCGGGGATCATCGGCGCCGGCCACGAGGCGATGCGCGACGCGGGCGTCGAGGCGATCGAGACGCTCGCGGGTGAGGCGGAAGCGGAGCGCGACGCGGCGATGCGCGACCCGCTGCCCCGCATCGAGGATGCCGCGGAGCGACTGGCTAACCGTGCAGCGGCGCGCGGAAGGCACTAGGGTCTAGCCCCATGCTCGGCCCGCCGATCCCGACCGATCGGACCTCCAGCCTCGAGCTCGTGCGCATCACCGAAGCCGCGGCGCTCGCGGCTGCGCACTGGATGGGCCACGGAGACAACAATCGCGCCGACGAAGCTGCCGTCAACGCGATGCGCAAGGCGATGGACGAGGTCTCGTTCCACGGGACCGTCGTCATCGGCGAAGGCGAGCGCGACGAGGCGCCGATGCTGTACATCGGCGAGAAGGTCGGGCGGGGCGAGGGGCCCGAGGTCGACATCGCGGTCGACCCGCTCGAGGGCACGAACCCGGTCGCGAAGGGGCGGGCGAACGCGCTCGCGACGATCGCGGTCTCCGAAAAAGGTGGCCTGCTGCACGCGCCCGACACCTATATGGAAAAGCTCGTCGTCGGAAAACCCGCTGCGGGCAAGGTCGATCTCGATCGCCCGGTCGCGGAGAACCTGAAGATCATCGCGAAATCACTGAATCGTGATGTCGACGACCTCACCGTCGTCATCCTCGACCGGCCGCGCCACGAGCAGCTCATCGTGCAGGTGCGCGCCGCCGGCGCGCGCATCAAGCTCATCGAGGACGGCGATCTCATGGCCGCGATCTCGGTGGCAGTCGCGGGTACCGGCGTCCACGCGGTGATGGGGACCGGCGGCGCGCCCGAGGGCGTCCTCGCGGCGGCAGCATTGAAGTGTCTCGGCGCCGAGATCCTCGGGCGGCTGAAGTTCCGCAACAACGAGGAGCGCGAGCGCGCCAAGAGGATGGGCGTCGTCGACGACGGTCGGGTGTACCGGACAGACGATCTTGCGAGCGGACGCGATGTCCGCTTCGTCGCCACCGGCGTGACCGACGGAGACGTGCTGCCGGGCGTCCGCTTCTTCGCCGGCGGTGCGCGTACACACTCGGTCCTCCTCGATCGCCGACTCGGCAAGCTTCGCTTCATCGACACGCACCACTTCGAGGACCCGGGGAACCCGCCCGTCGTCCGCCTTACCTAGAAGGTCCTGTATTTCATACAGCCGCCGCTCGTCCCCATCCGCGAGCTGCGGCTCGCGCCTTCGGCCTCGCTCGGCTGTCGATTTTTAGTTGACGCGGCCACAACGGCGGCGTACCGTCTCGCGCCGTGCCCACGCGCAGTCGCCAGCGTCGCGTCGCCCCCGACTCGCCGGCGCTGCGCCAGCTGGGTGAGCGGCTGCGTGAGGCGCGCGTCGCGGCGGGGCTGAGCCAGGCGCAGCTCGGCGCCCCCTACTACACGCGCGCTCACGTGAGCGCGATCGAGCTTGGAAAGATCCGGCCGGCGATGAAGTCGCTCGAGCACATGGTGGCCAAGCTCGGGAAACCGGTGTCGTTCTTCATGGAGGACGCCGGCATCGAGCGCGCCCGCCGCGAGCTCGAGTTCGACGTCGATCGGGTCGCGGCGCTCGCAACGCGCACGACGGCAGCGGACTGCATCCGGGACGCCGACGAGTTGCTCGAGCGCGATGCGCTGTCCACTCGCCAGCGATGCCGTCTGCATCTGGCGCGCGCGCGGGCGCTCAACCTCATCGAGCGGCAGAGCGACGCCCTTCGCGATCTGACGATCGCGCAGCGCCTCCTGACGCACCTGAACGATCGCCCCCTTGTGCTGTCCATCGACTACGAGGTCGCTGCCGCGACGCGTGGCACCGGCGACTCACGACGTGCACGCCAGCTGTTCCTCGCGCTGCTCCGGTCTCTCGAGAAAGCGAACGACCGAGATCGGCTGCTTCGGGTGCGAGTCCTTCAGGCGCTCGGTGCCGTATCGGTCGACCTGGGCGAGCCGCAAGCCGCCTTCGGTTACCTGAACTCCGCGCTGGAGTGGGCGCAGGACACGGGCGATCTGACCTCGCTGTTCACGATCTACTACGCGCTCGCCGTCTCGCATCGCGCCCAGGGAGATCTGGAGGCGGCGACGACATATCTCCAACGAGCGCTCGCGACGAGCGAGGTGACCAAGGACGTGGCGGCGACCGCGATCGCGCACAACATGCTGGCGGTGCTCGCCGCTGACGGGGGACGCATGCAGGCCGCATACGAACACGCCGACCGTGCGATCGAGCTCGGCCGGATGGCCGGTCCGCTCGTGTACCTGGCGCACTACCTCAACACAAAGGCCGAATGCGCCGCGAAGCTCGGCGACTGGCCGACGGCCGAAGGCATCGCGCGCGAGTCGTTGGCTCTTGGGAAGGCGCAGGGCAGTCAGGACTCGGTCGCGGCCGCGCGGGTCGCGCTCTCACAGGTCCTCGCGCATCGCGGCGAAATCGACGCGGCGAGTGCCGAGCTCCGGGAGGCGGCGGAAATCTACCGCGGTCTGGGCTGGAAGACCGAGCTCGCCGACGTGCTCATGCGCCTCAGCCGAGCGGCAAAGGCTCGCGGCGATCTGGCAGAGGCCGAGCGCTTCGCCACGTCCGCCTTCGAAGCGTCCCGCTCCGTTAGCGCATTCGTGGAAGCCACGTCGTGACGAGGCGGTCGATCGCACGCTAACCGCCGGCGGTCTGCGACTCCGCGGCGGTCAGCACATTCCGCAGTAACAGCGCGGTGGTCACGGTCCCGACGCCGCCGGGAACGGGGCTGAGCGCTCCAGCCACGCTCGCGACGTCGTCGACATCGACATCGCCGGCGATACCGGCCGGCGTCATGTTGATGCCCGCGTCGATGACGGTCGCACCCGGCGAGATCATCGCGCCCGTCAAGAAGTGGGCGCGGCCGACCGCGACGACGACGATGGTCGCGCGACGCGTGAGCGCGCCGATGTCGGTCGTGCGTTTGTGCGCGATGGTGACGGTCGCGTCCTCGTTCAAGAGCAGCGCCGCAGCGGGACGGCCGACGACCGTGCTGCGTCCGACGACGACGACGTCCGCGCCCGCGAGCCCGATCTCATGGAACTTCAGAAGCTCGACGATCGCCTCGGCGGTCGATGGCACGAACTGAGGACGGCCATCCAGCAGCAGCCCGACGTTGTACGGATTGACGCCCTCGACGTCCTTCTGCGGCGCGATGTGGTCGACGAGGTGGCCCTCATCGAGCTTTCCCGGTAGTGGTGTCAGCAGCAGGACGCCGTGGAGAGAGCGGTCGCGGCTCGCGCGGTCGAGCTCGGCGATGACCGCTTGTTCGGTGGCGTCGCGATGCAGCGAAACGTCGCGGATCGTGATGCCGAGTGCCTTGCCTCCGCGGACGAGGCGCTGCAGGAAGGTGTTCGCGGCGGGGTCGATGCCGACCGAGATCGCCGCGAGCGCCGGTTGGATGCCGCGGCCGAGGAGCACTGTGGATCGTTCGCGCGATCGCGCGGCAAGCCGCTCCGCGAGCGGTCGCCCGTGCAGCAGCCGCATCAGCGCGCGATGCGCGTCTCGACGAAGTCCGTGATCCGCTTGAGCTGCGCTTCGGCGCCGTCGAGCGCGCGGTCGAGATCCTCCGAGAGCGCCTTCACCTGAGCGGGGTCCTTCACGGAGGCGAGGTTGATCATCACGTTCAGCGACGCCCCGCGCAGCGCGGCCGCGGCCATGAGCGCACCGACGCCGATGTCGCTCGCGGTCGCGGGCGTCGCCTTCGCGATCCCGCGCTCGCACGCGTCGAGAAGCCGGCGGCTCGTCTTCGCGACCTCGAGCGGGACGCGCGACGCACCGAGCAGGGCCGACTGGATGCGCTCGGTGCGCTCTCGCCTCTCCTCGTCGTTCGTCTTCGGCCGCTTCACCGCGTCGGCGACGGCCCCGTAGGCCGCGCTGTCGTCGTCCACCAGTCGGAGGAAGTCCGCGCGCAGGTTCTCCATCTCCGCGACGTAGTCAGCGAACCAACCGTCTTCTGACTTCTTTGCGGCGATGCGCGCCACCATTGCGGCCAGTGACGCTCCGAGCGCGCCGGCATAGGCCGCCGCGCTGCCTCCACCGGGCACCGCGGCATCGGAGGACAGGTCGTCGCTGAACGCGCGCAGGGTCCGGTCAACGAGCCGTTTCGTCATGGGAACGGCGAGAGTGTACGTGCTACGATTTCGTGAAAGTTCATACGCGATCCCTTTTTCATCCAGAAGAGGCTGAGGGAACGGCCCGAAGACGCCTCGGCAACCAGCGGAGGCCCGCTTCGGTGCCAACTCCGGCCCTGACGAACAGGGAAAGATGAGAGAGGGTCGACCCGTAAGGGCGACTTCTCTTGACGATGGAGAGGTCGTTTTTTATTTGAGCAACCTGGCATCGCTCCTCCGGCAGGGCGAGTTCGTCGTGACCGCCGAGCTCAACCCGCCCAAGAGCGCGTCCGGAGAGGTTGTGAAGCGACGCGCCGGCGTGCTCAAGGGGAGTGTCGACGCCGTCAACGTCACCGACAGCAACCGCAGTGTCGCGGCGATGGCAGCCATCCCGGCCGCGCTCTTGGTCCGCGAGGCTGGCGTGGAGCCCATCGTTCAGATCACCGGGCGCGATCGCAACCGCATCGCGCTGCAGGCCGACCTGCTCGGCGCCGCGGCGCTCGGCCTTTCGAACTTCCTGTTCATGAGCGGCGACGACCCAAAGCACGGCAACCATCCCGACGCCGTGTACGTGAAGGATCTCGACGGGGTCGGCCTCGTGAAGATGGCCGTCACCATGCGCGACGAGCACAAGTTCCTGTCCGGCGACGAGATCCGTCAGGCGCCGGAATATTTCATCGGCGCGACCGCATCGCCGTTCACCAAGCCGATGTCGGCAGACCTCGAGCGGACCGTCGAGAAGGTCAACTCCGGCGCGGACTTCCTGCAGACGCAACCGGTCTTCGACCTCGCGACGTTCAGTCAGTGGCTCGCCGAATTGCGGCGCGTCGGCGGGGGACGTGAGGCCGCCGTCATCGCCGGCGTCCTCGTGCTTCGCTCCGCCGAACAGGCCGAACGTTTCGCGCGCGTCCCCGGCGTCGCGCTCGGACAGGAGATCGTCGACCGTCTGAAGAAGGCGGCCGACGTGGAGCAGGAGGGGATCGCGAGCGCGGTCGAGATGGTGAAGTCGCTGCGCGCGCTCCCCGGTGTCCGTGGCGTGCATCTCTACGCGATCGAATGGCCCGAAGCGGTCCCGCTCGTCGCTGAGCGCGCGGGCCTCTTGCCGCGACCCAAGGTGAAGGAGTCGAACCCATGAAGACGACCGTGATCGGCGCGTACCCCAAGATTTCCGACGAGCACCAGGACCTTCGCCGCGCGCTCCACCGTCACGACCGCGGCGAGCTCGACGCGGCCGGTCTCGCGGGCGTGCTCGATGAGAGCACGCGGTGGGCGATCGGCGAGCTCGACTGGGTCGGCGTCGACGTCGTCAACGACGGTCAGGTCCGCTGGGACGACATGCTCGCGCCCTTCGCGCGCGCGTGGGAAGGCTGCGAGCGCGGACCGCTGGAGCGCCTCTACGACAACAACACGTACTTCCGGCAGCCGGTCATCACCGGACCGATCACGACCAACGGAAAGACGCTCGTGCGCGACTTTGAATTCGCGCGCGGCGTCGCTCGCGGTCAGCTGAAGGCGGCGGTGTGCGGTCCGCTCACGTTCGCGACGCTGGCTGAGGATCGTCATTACCGCTCGCTCGAGGACCGCACGCTCGCGGTCGCCGACGCGATCGCCGCGGAGATCCGCGGTCTCGGCGCCGCGGGCGCGACGCTCGTGGACGTCGAAGAGCCTGCGCTCGTCGCCCATCCGGAGCATTTCGCGATCGCCCGCGCCGCCATCGAGCGTCTCGCCGCGGCGGGCGTGCCGCTCGCGCTCCAGACCTATTTCTTCCCGGCCGATCCGCTGTTGGACGCGCTCGCGGCGTTCCCGGTCGCGCAGATCGGGATCGACGTACGGAGCCGCGAGACGCACGTCCTCGACAAGCTGAACACGCTCCGCCAGACCGTCGTTCTCGGGATCGTCGACGCGCGCAACACGCGGGTGGAGACGGAGCGCGAGCTGGTCGGCCTGATAGAAGCGGCGCTGAAGCGTATCCCAGCGGAATACCTGTGGCTTGCCCCGACGACGGGGCTCGAATACCTGCCGCACGACGTCGCGGTGCAAAAGCTGAGGGCGCTTGTCACCGCGGCGCACGCGGCCGGAGGAGTGAAGGCATGAGCGATCAGGTGCTACTGACGACGACGGTCGGTTCGTTCGGCAAGCCCGATTACCTGCAGAAGGCGCGCAACGCGAACGCGCGAGGGAAGCTTGGCGAGTCTGAGCTGACCGAGCTCGAGCGCAGGGCGACGGAGGAGTGGATCCGGCGGCAAGAGCGCCTCGACCTCGACATCCTCGTCGATGGCGAGATGTACCGGGGTGACATGGTCGCCTACTTCGCGGAGCGCCTCGAAGGCTTCCGCCTCGGCGGACTCGTGCGTGCGTACGGGAACCGCTACTACCACAAGCCGATCATCGCGTCGCCGGTGCGGCGCACGAAGCCGATGACCGTCGACTGGTTCCGCTTCTCGCAGTCGCTCACCGATCGCCCGGTGAAGGGCATGCTCACCGGCCCGTACACGCTCCTCGACTGGTCGTACAACGAGGCGTACCGCACGCGCCGCGAGGCGGCGCTCGCGCTGGCGGAGGTCGTGCGGCAGGAAGCGGAGGACCTCCAGGCCGCCGGCGCGCGTTACATCCAGATCGACGAGCCCGCGATCCACGCGCGCCCGGAGGAGATCGACATCGCGATCGAGGCGATGGGCGTCGTGACGCAGAACCTCACCGCGAAGACGATCTCTCACATCTGTTACGGCGACTTCGCCGCGATCTATCCGAAGGTCCTCGAGCTGCCGGTCGACCAGCTCGACCTCGCGATGGCGAACTACGGATACCGTTGGCTGGAGCTGTTCGACCGCGATCGGTTCACGAAGGAGCTCGCGATCGGCATCGTCGACGTGCACTCGCACGAGACCGAGTCGGTCGAGACGGCGGCGGAAGGGATCCGCAAGGGCCTGCGCTACGTGTCGAAGGAGCGCCTCCTGCCGCATCCCGACTGCGGCCTCAAGACGCGCACCGTCGAGGAGTCGGGGGAGAAGTGCCGCGTCGTCGTCGAGGCGACGAAGGTCGTCCGGAAGGAGCTCGCGCGGCAGGCGACGCCGGCAGAGACGGCTCGGTAGAGTCTCCGACGTGGTGAGCGCGATGGAGGAGACGACCGATCTCCTGCAGCACTTGATCCGGAACGAGTGCGTGAACGACGGCACGCCGTCATCCGGGCACGAGATGCGCAGCGTCGACACCCTCGCGAGCTACCTGCAGGCTCCGGGTGTCGAGATCAAGCGCTACGAGCCGCAGCCTGGTCGCGGAAGTCTCGTCCTGCGGATCGAGGGGACCGACCCCGCAGCCCCGTCGCTCCACTTCATGGGGCACACCGACGTGGTCCCGGTGACCCGATCGGGGTGGCGCCACGACCCGTTCGGCGCGGAGCTCATCGACGGCGAGGTGTGGGGCCGCGGCGCCGTCGACATGCTCGACGTCACAGCGTCGATGGCGGTCGCGGTGCGGCACCTTCTCAGCAGCGGGTTCCGGCCGAAGGGCACCTTCATCTACTCGGCGGTCGCGGATGAGGAGGCGCTCGGCACGTACGGCGCGCAGTGGCTGACCGAGAACGCCTGGAACGATGTGAGGAGCGACTACCTGGTGACCGAGTTCGGCGGCGCTCGTTTCCCGATGGGGAAGGGGGCGAAGCTGCCGATCATGACCGCAGAGAAGGGCTCGCAGTGGACGCGCCTCCGCGTGAAGGGCACGCCGGGGCACGGCTCGATGCCCTTCAAGTCGGACAACGCGCTCGTGAAAGCCTCCGAGATCATCACGCGCGTCGCCCGGTACAAGGCGCCGCTGCGACTCCAGGAGCTGTGGCGCGCGTTCATCGAGGGCATCGACGTCGGGACGGTCGAGCGCATGGCGCTCACGAACCCGGCGTCGTTCGACGTCGCGCTCGAGCGCGCGCCCGAAGCCGCGCAGCCGATGTTCTACGCCGCGACGCGCACCACGTTCTCGCCGAACATCGCGCATAGCGGCGTGAAGGTGAACGTCATCCCCGACAGCGCAGAGGTCGACATCGACATCCGGACCTTGCCAGGCGACGACGGCGAGGCCGTGCGGAAGATGCTTCGCGACGCGATCGGCGATCTCTGGAAGCACGTCGAGGTCGTGCAGGAGGGAAGCAACCCGGCGAGCTCGTCGCCGATCGGGACGCCCTTGTGGGACACGCTCACGCGCGTGACGCAGCGTCTCATCCCGGACTCGACGACGGTACCGTTCCTTATCGTGGGTGCGACCGATGCGCGCTTCTTCCGGCGGAGGGGCGTTGTGTCGTACGGCTACGGGCTGATGAGCGAGAGGATCCCGTTCGGGCAGTTCGCAAAGATGTTCCATGGAAACGACGAGCGAGTGGACCAGGAGACGCTGCGACTCATGAGCGACCTGTGGGAGCAGACCGCGCGCGCTTTCGTCGGCTAGCCACGCGCGCCGTCGAGCGCGCTTCGCAGCTTCGCAGCGATCTGTTCAGCTTCTCCATCGGCGTACCGCCGACGCATCCACATTCCGCGTCCCGGCGAGAACAGTCCGTCGCCCTTCCGCCGTGGCACAGCGTGCACGTGGACGTGCGGGACGCTCTGGCTGATCCGCGTGTTCACGGCGATGAAGGAGCCGTCCGCTGCAAGGGCGGTGCGGAACGCGATCGAAAGGCGGCGAGCCAGCACGAACAGCGACGCGATCTCGTTCTCGGGCATGTCTTCGATCGTGGGGTAATGCTGCGCGGGCACGATGAGGGTGTGGCCCGGAAAGACCGGAGCATGGTCGAGGAACGCCACGACGTGTTCGTCGCGATAGACCGCGAGGTGCTCCGCGCCGCCCACGACGGCGCAGAAGACGCAGCCTTCGACCATCCGCGCAGTATCGCGAACCGTCAGAGGGGGCATGCAGTGCGCGTTAGCATCCGAGTCTCGGAGGGGACGGGCGGATGGGCAAGATGGTCGTCGGTCGTGAGATCGAGCTCTCGGCCATTGATCGATTCCTCGACGCGCTCCCGCGTGGATCCTCGACGCTGCTCATCGAAGGCACTGCGGGCATCGGCAAGACCACGATCCTGCAGACCGCGGTGCGGCGCGCCGAGGAGCTGGGGGCGCGGATCCTGTCGAGCCGACCGGGGCCGTCCGAAACGCGACTGACGTACGCCGGTCTCCTCGATCTCCTGGATGCGGTCGAAGAGGATGTCTTCGCGGCGCTGCCGTTGCCTCAGCGCCGGGCGCTCGACGCCGCGCTCCTGCGTGCGGACGCAGAGGGTCCGTCGGCCGACCAGCGATCGATCGCGACGGGATTCTTGTCGGTCCTTCGGACGCTGTCGATCTCGACCCCGGTGATCCTAGTCGTCGACGACATCCAGTGGCTGGACGGTCCGTCGCGGCATGTTGTCGAGTTCGCGATGCGCAGGCTGGAGAACGAGCGGATCGGCCTCATCGCCGCCGCGCGGATCGACGCCGAAACGCCGAGCCGCGCTCCGTTCGGCCTGGCACTGTCACCCGAACGCCTGCGCCGTGTACGGCTCGGCCCGCTGACCGTCGCGGCCCTGCACGACATCATTCGCTCCGAGCTGGGACAGACGTTCGCGCGGCCGATGCTCGTCCGCATCGAACGAACCTCGGAAGGCAATCCGTTCTTCGCGCTCGAGCTTGCCCGCGCGATCCTCGACAGCGGCGAGTCGTCGTCGGGCTCGGCCCGGCTGGCGGTCCCAGATGACCTGCGGGAGCTTCTCACCCGCCGCCTCGGCCGCCTGCCGGCGGCGACCGAGCGGGCGCTGCTGATGGCGGCCGCATTGCCGCAGCCCACGATCGACATGCTCGACGCGAAGGCCATCGCTCGCGCGAAGACCGCCGGGATCGTCAACGTCGACGAACGCGGCCGGGTCACGTTCACGCATCCGCTGCTCGCGTCGGCCGTGTACGGTGCGGCGCGGGCCGACCGGCGGCGTGAGGTGCATCGCGAGCTCGCGGCACGGGCGACGATCGCGGAGGAACGAGCCAGGCACCTCGCGCTCGCGACCGACGGGCCGAACGAGGAAGTCGCCGCGGCGCTCGTGGAGGCCGCGCGCTCCGCGCGCAGCCGCGGCGCGCCAGACGCGGCGATCGAGCTCGTCGAGCTGGCATGCGACCTCACGCCGCCCGAAGATCGCGAGAGGCTGCTGGCACGCCGCTTCGAGCTCGGCCGAAATCTTGCGAGCGCCGGGGATCCACACCGCGCGATGAGCGTCCTCCGCGCGCTGGCCGCGAAGGCGCCGCCGGGTCCGGTGCGCGCGCGGGCGCTGCTTCTCCTGGGCTTCTTGAGTGAATGGGCGGATGGCAGCGTGATCGCGACGGGTATTTGCGAGGAGGCGCTCGTCGCCGCGGGCCAGGACGTCGAGCTCCGCGCGGAGATCCATGCCGCGGCGTCGCGCATCTGCGATCACGACGCCGAAAGCAAGCGCGCGCACGCCCGCGCCGCGCTCGAGCTCACCGAGCGAGGCACGGCCGGGTTTCGACTTCGCGCCTATGCGCTGCTGGCGTTCGCGGAGGCCGAGTTCAAGGCTGGACAGGGCATCCGTCACGACGTCTTCGCCGAGGCGTCGCGGCTCGAGCTTGCCGAGGCTGAGGCGGATCCGACTCGAACGGCTCAGCGTTCGCACACCGTTCATTTGTACTCCGACTCGCGACCGTCGGACCGCCTCCTCGGCATCCTCCGCGTGTATGCGGATGAATTCGAGCCCGCGCGCGCCGTGCTCGAACAGGAACGCCGTGCGGTCACTGATCACGGCGACGACGCACAGCTCGCACGCACGCTGGGACGGCTCGCGACCGTCGAGCTCAGGGCCGGCAACTGGGATCTCGCCGAGCGCCGCATACGCGAGATGTCGAAGGTCGCCGAGCGCACCGGTGAAGGCGTTGTCGCGCATCGACGCCTGACGCTCGAGGCCGAGCTCGCGGCGCTCCGCGGTGATCTCGCGAGCGCGCGGACGCTGGCGTCGGAGGCGCTCGCGACCGCGGAATCGGCCGCATGGCCGTGGGAGACCGCGCAGGCGCTCGCGACGCTCGGCTTTCTCGATCTGACCCAGGGAGACGCGCGCTCCGCACGGGAACATCTCGACCGTGTCGACGCGAGCTATCGAGCGATGGGCTTCGGGGAGCCCGGTCTGTTCCGGCATCAGGCCGATCACGTCGAGGCGCTCATCGCTGTCGGCGAGGTCGGACGCGCGGAAGAGGCGCTCGCGCGCTTCGAGGCGCAAGGCTCGGCGTCAGGCCGTGCCTGGGCAGTGGCGGCGGCGGCGCGTTGTCGCGGGCTGCTGTGCTCCGCTGCCGGCGACCAGGGCGCGGCGCTGCACGCGCTGGAGGCGGCCATTGCCAAACATGAAACGGTGGGGATCCCGTTCGAGCTCGCGCGGACGCTCCTCGTCAAAGGACAGGTCCACCGGCGCCGAAAGGAAAAGCTCCTCGCTCGCGAGGCGCTGGCGCGGAGCGTCGAGATCTTCGATCAGCTGGGGTCGCGGATCTGGGCCGGGCGGGCGCGCGCCGAGCTGGACCGCGTCGGATCGCGCCGGAGCGATCGCCACGACCTGACGGTGACCGAGGAGCGCGTCGCGTCTCTCGCCGCATCCGGTCTCACCAACCGCGAGATCGCCGAGCGCGCGTTCCTCAGCCCGAAGACGGTCGAGGCGAACCTTGTCCGCATATATGGCAAGCTCGGTATTCACTCCCGCGCCGAGCTCGGCCGAACGATGGCCGAGCGCGGGCGTTAGGTCACGATCGCCCCTCGCCGGCGCGCGGTGCTCGACTCGAACAACTAGGGAAACACCCGATTCCTTCGGCTGTGCCCCGGCCTAGGTTCTGGCCGCTCCGCCGTGCCGGTGGTTCACCCGCGCGGTCTCGAGCGGATCTGGGGCGATGAACGCGAAGGAAGCGTGAAGAGGGGACTCTCAATGAGGAGCGTACGAGGCCGGGTCGCCATCGTCGTCACGGGAGTGGTCGTCGTGGGAGCGCTGCTCGGAACTCCTGTCGTAGACAGAAGCGCACACCTTGCAGTGGCGGCGACGCCCGACCCGATACAACTGCCGGGCACCCTGCGTTTCGACCAGCCGCGGTACGACGTGCCGGGCTGCGCGCGGGTAACGCTGTTCTTCTCAGGGTCCGGCACGCCTTCTCTTGAGGTCTTCGCTCAGGGAACCTCGGATCACGAGCATGTCGACCTCGTCGCCGGCGTCGATCTCGGTACCTGGGTCACCCCCGACTGCATCAGGCTGTCCCCTGCCGCCGTCAAACCGGGCGACGGGAGACTCGAGACAGAGAACGGCGACGACGTGTTCGTCTTCGCGCGCACAAGCGACACGGATGTCGTCGCCATCGGTGCCTTCATGACGATGGGCGAGGGGCCGGCCAAGCCGAGGCCCGACGTGCCCATCGATTCGACGCCGCTGCCGCCGGCGCTCGCGAGCGGACCGCTCGGACCCAACGCTCGTCTCGTCGGGCCTGACGGCACCGCCGCGTACTTCGCCGAGCAGGTCGTGGCCGTGTCCGAGGTCGTGCCCGGGGACCTCCAGCACTTTCTCACCGCGTACGGTGGCCGGGACCTCGGCTCGATGACCCTCTCGAGCGCGGCCGGTGGTCCGGGTCGCGTGTACCACACCGTGAGCGTCGATCCGAAGACGCTGTCCGACTCGGGCTTCGCCGGAATGCTGGCGCGCAACGGCGTCAACCAGGGGACGTTGACGTTCTCCTCGCGCGACTCCCGCAGGCTCATGACGATGATCACGGCCGAGCAGATCGCCGGCATGGCGGTGTGGCCGGAGATGCTCTACCCAAGCCAGGACGCGCCGGTAAGCGACGAGGGCGGCGCCGACAACTTCGCGCAACCGTGGTTCAACCCTCTGGAGACGAACGGCCGTCAGGCGCTTCGCGCCGGAGAAGCGATGGCGCTGCTGGACGTCATGAAGGCGCAGAACGGGCCGCAGACGCCACTCGCGGTCGTCGACGGCGGCTTCGGTGGGCCGAAGGATTTCGGAGGCGGGTTCACGCCGCCGGACTACGGGGCACCGAGCAACGACTACAACAACATCAAGCAGTGCCGCATGGACAACCTGGGGAATGCCTTCTGCGGGCCCGGCGTCGCGCAGGGGGTCAACAACAACGCTTGCCAGGGCGGCAGCGGCTGCCCGTGGCACGGCCTTCAGATGGCCGGCATCGCGGGCGGAAGATTCAACAACGGCTCAGGTCTGTCGGCCGGAGTCGGCGGGCAGGTCTCGGAGCTGCGCTTCTACAAGGTCGACTTCGTCTATACGCTCCCGCTGGCCGGCGCGATCGGGACGGCGGCGAAGCAAGGGGCCAAGGTCATCAGCATCAGCAGCGGCGCGCCCTGCGTCCTGGGGATCGACCTTTGCGACGGTGGCGTGCGAGCGGGCCTCATCGCCCTCTGTGCATCGTTGCCACTTCTGTTGTTCCTGGGTGCCATCGGCGCTGCCGCGGCAGTGGCGGCGTGCGCGGCGATGGTCGTCGCGGCCACCTACGACGCGATCGCCAACGCGGTCAAGAGCGCGATCGCGCTCGACGCGGTGGTCGATGCCGCGTCGGGCAACTCTCCGACCGATCCCTCCAAGGTGAAGTGGTTCCCGTGTGTCCTTCCCGGCGTCGTCTGCGTCGGCGGTCTCATGGAAGGCGCGGGTCCAGCGCCGGTGCGCGATAGCACGCTCGCGTTCGGCAGCCGCATCGATATCTGGGCACCTGGGAACAAAGTCGTCGCGATGCCGGACCCGGACTCGAAAGGAAAGATCCAGTTGATCTTCGGGACCAGCCCGGCGACCGCGTTCCTCTCCGGTGTGGCGGCGATCGCGCGTGCCCTCGACCCCGCTCTGACCGCGGCGCAAACGCGTCTGCTCCTGAACAGCACGGCCTGCCGCACCGGCAACACCGCGCGGACGGTGGGCCCGGCGTGCACGGCGAGCAGCGACGCCAACGTGGACGGCATGGGCTACGTCGACGTGCTCGAGGTCGTCCGGCGCGCTCGCGCCATGGCCGGGCATCCCAGCCTCGGCAACTGCACCGGCGGCTTCGACGAGCGCGCGGCGCCGACGGGCGACGCCCCCGCAACGCCGGTCTCGCTCGGCGCGATCCCTGCCACACAGTCGGGCGTCCTCGTCGAGCTGCACGGCATCGATTCGAGCAACACCCGACTCGATCAGGTCGCCAACGGCGGCGTCGACACCCGCTACTACGGGTTCACGTTCGCCAACCTGCTGCCCAACATCAAAGCCATCAACGTCAGAGCGTCGCTCACGGTGCCCGATCCCTCGCTCGGGAAGTTGTCGATGGCCTTCTATCAGGTCTCGGGCGGGATCGGTCCGCTCACCCTGCAGGCCGTGCCGCTCAGCATCAACCAGGACTCCTCGAACGGCACCGCGATGATCCAGGGGGCGCTCATCCTCACGAAGAAGTACGTCCTGCAGGTCATCGCCCAAAGCCCGATCGCCGACAACAGCAATTGCTGGACCGACCTGGTGCTCGAGGCCCGCGAGTCTGATCCGGGACCGCCGCCGCACGAGCCCTGGCTGGAGGCCGGCAACGTGCTGATCGTCAGCCCTTCCGAGTCAGGGACGGGGACCTCCACCGTGATCTTGCCCGTCACGCTCACCGCGCCGGTCAACCACACGGTCAAAGTGGTCACCACATTCACCGACCTGACCGCGGTGGGAGGCGTGGACTACAACTCGGCGGCGGTCGCCGTCACGATGCTCCCGTTCCAGACGAGCGCCGAGGTGCCGGTGGGGATCATCGGCCACACCGGCGGGGGCAGCCGCGCCTTCCAGTACCAGGTGAACTCAGCCGACGTCGCCATCGGAAAGCCGTCGGGCTACGTCGTGATCTTCCAGGCCGCCTCGACAGCCGTGGTGCAGATCGGGGACGTCGAGATCTACGAAGGCGACGCTGGCACCAATTTCGCGCATATCACGTTCACCCTCGACCGAGCGCTGCCGGATCCGGTGGATGTCACCTTCCACACCGCCGACGGCACGGCGACGAGCCCGATCGATTACGCCTCATTGAGCGGCACCGTCACGATCCCGGCGAACACACTCCTCTTCGATGTGTTCGTGGACACCACGACGGACACATTCCCGGAGGTCGACCGCTTCTTCACGGTGGTGCTGGACAAGGTCTCATCAGCGAGTGCGGTCGCGCTCGGAACTCGCAGCATCGGGACCATCTGGATCCTGGACGACGACCCGAGACCATGAGGCTCTACGGAAACAGTTGATTCCCTCGCGTCGCGGCACACGTAACGTTCTCGCCCCAGTCGTAATAGAGGAGGGACCCATGCGTTCGCTTTTGCTCGCGGTCGTCATCGCTGCGACGAGCGCCGCCAGCGTGTTCGCCTTTGCGGATAGCGCCGCGGCGATCTCCGGTGTCAAGCCGCTGGCCGTCGTGCTTTGCAAATTCACGGACCAGACGTTCGAGCCCCATAGCGCCGCCTACTTCCAGGACATGTTCTCCGACACGGGCGCCGGCAAGAAAGGGCTCTTTGATTTCTGGAAAGACGTCTCGTACGGCAACCTCGACCTCACCGGCACGGTGGCCAAGGGCTGGTACACGGTGCCGATGACCTTCAATGCCTGGAGCGCCCTCGGACGCGGTCCCAAGCTCGACAAGTGCGCGACCCAGGCGCTCGGCGATATCAACTTCAACAATTTCGCCGGCGTCCTCGTCATCAACAACACCGGCGTAACGACGCTGTCCGCTTCGATCGGTAGCGGCGCCACGACGATCAGCGTGGCGTCGAGCGCGGCGTTCCCGCCGGCACCGTTCACGATCTGCATCCCCGGCTGCATCTTCGGCGGCGAGGCGATGACCGTCACGTCGATCAGCAGCAACGACTGGACGGTCACGCGCAGCGCGACGCCCACGCCGCACACGGCCGGCGCGATGATCGAGCAGGCCGGCGGCGATCTCTTCGGCGGACCCGCTCCGACCACGATCAACGGCACGTCGTACGGCTCGCTCGGCCGGGCGCTGTTGCCGCAGTGGGTCGACCTCACGCTCTTCGAGCACGAGACCGGGCACAGCTTCGGCCTCGATCACTCGCGCGCACTCTCGGCCTCGGCCGCGGACTACAACGACTGCTACGACATCATGAGCGCGTACTCGTGCGTCTACCGCTACACCGGCACGTACCAGGGCGCCGGCGGCCCCGGGCTCAACGCGATCACCCTAGAGAACGGTGGCTGGCTGCCCGGCGGACGACGCTACGACTTCAACAACTCGTCCTGCGGGCAGCAGTCGATCCAGCTCGCGCCACTCAGCATGAGCGGCGTCTCCGGCTATCTCGCCGCACGGATCCCAGCCGCGCGGACGATCCCAAAAGAGAAGAACACCACCACGACGAGCGACTATTACTACGTCGAGTTTCGCGATAAGTCCGTACAGGACACAGGCATTCCCGCGGACGCGGTGATCCTCCACCTGCGCGGGACCGAACCGAACCCCGTTTCGTACTGGGTCGACCAAGCGCCTTCGGGCGCGAACTTCTTCGGGCCGGCCGCACTCGCCGCAGGTAGCGAATACGTCGACGCCGGATACAAGACGTACCTCGCGGTCAACAAGATCGATACGTCGGCACGCTTTGCCGTCGTCACGCTCGGCGGCTGCAAGGTCACCGCGACTCTTACCTACAACGGTCAGACGACGCAGGACTTCAACGACGCCGTCAGTGTCTCGGCTGACTTCTTCGCGAGCACGAGCCCGTCGGCGCCCGTGCCATTCGCGATCATCAACTTCACCTTGGGCACGCAGTCATGCTCGACTCTGACGGATACGGCGGGTCACGCCGCGTGCTCGTTCACGCTCAACCAACACCCGGGCGCGTACACGGTCAGCGCGTCGTTCGCGGGCGATCCCGTTTACAACACGGCTTCGGGCAGCGCGTCATTCACGATCAACAAGGAGCAGAGCCAGGTCACCTACACCGGCGCCTTGACCAGCGACTATCACGATGCGTTCACGGCGTCCGCGACCCTCGTCGATCCCGATGGATCAGCGCCGATCGCGGGCAAGACGCTGACCTTCACGCTTGGCGCAGGCGACACCTGCAGCGCGGCCACCGACGGTTCCGGCAACGCGGCGTGCTCGATCACGCCGACCCAGGCCGCCGGGAGCTACGCGCTGGTCGCATCGTTCGCCGGCGACATCGATTACCTCTCGAGCTCCGACACGCCGACATTCACGATCAAGAGGGAAGAGACGACCACGACCTACATCGGTCCGACCGTCATCCTCCAAGGATCCTCGGGCGTGACGCTGAAAGCGCAGCTGCTGGAGGACGGGACGACCGCGCCGGTGCCGTTCGGACAGACCATCACGCTCTCGCTGGGCGCGCAGAGCTGCACCGGGACGACCGATGCGAGTGGTATCGCCGGCTGCACGCTGATCTTCAACGGGCCGGTCGGGCCCCAGCCGCTCAAGGCCGACTTCGCCGGCGACGCGTATTACCTGCCGTCGGCCGACAGCGGGAAGACCGCGATCGTGTTCGCCTTCCCGAGCCACGGCGCCTTCGTGCTCGGCGATGACACCGTCGCAGCGGCGACGCCGTCGACCGTCGTGACCTGGTGGGACAGCTCCTGGTCGAAACTCGTCGATCTCTCGAGCGGAGACAGCCCCTCCGGGTTCAAGGGTTTCGCGGACACCGTCGTCACTCTGCCCACGACCTCGCCGGCCAATAGCTGCGGTAGCACGTGGACGAGCACGGCGGGGAACAGCCCGCCGCCAACGACGGACGTGCCCTCGTACATGGGCGTGATCGTGACGAGCTCGGTCACCAAGTCCGGTACCACGGTCAGCGGGAACTTCTCCGAGATCGTCGTGGTGATCACCGATCCCGGGTACGCGCCGGCTCCGGGACACTCCGGGACCGGCCGGATCGTGGCGGTCTTCTGCAAATAAAGCCCGTGCGTCAGGCGACGGCGTGGCCGACATCGGCCGCTCCGTCGCCTAAGGGAGATGCTGTGGCGGACACGAAGAGGCGCACCCCCGCCGCCGAGTACGTCGCGGAGTGCTTCTGGCCCGGCGTGACCAAGGCCGAGCTCGTTCGGCTCGACGCGCGCGTCGTCGCGACTACCGGCCAGACGAGCGGCGGGTCGGGCCGCGTGCATTACCTGGGCGCGCTGCTCCTACCCACCGACGAAGTGGTGTTCTGCTTCTTCGACGGCCCATCGGCCCAGGCGGTGGAGATCGTTGCGCGCCGGGCGAAGATCCCCTTCGATCGGATCCTGCGGTCCCTCAGCGTCGGGGGCGCCGGGCGCGACTAGCGTCCGTAGAGCTCCATCACCTCGCGGCGGAACGGCACCCCGGCCTTGGCGCGCAGGCGCTCGAACTCGTCGATGTCCCACTCGCCGACGAACGTGACTGCGACACCGACCTCGCCGGCGCGCCCGGTCCGACCGACGCGGTGTGTGAACGTATCCGCGTCCTCCGGGAGGTCGTAGTTGATCACGTGGCTGATGTCTTCGATGTGCAGCCCGCGCGCCGCGAGGTTGGTCGCGATCAGGACCTTGATCTCGCCGCTCCGGAACTGATCGAGCGTCCGCTCGCGTTCGCGTTGCGACAGGTCACCGTGGATCGCCGCGACCTTCTGCCCGCGGCGCCTCAGGTCGTCGTAGAGCTTGTCCACGCCGCGCTTGGTGTGACGGAACACGAGCACCTGATCGGTCTCCCAGCGGCGCAGGAGCTCGGCGAGCGCCCTCGGTTTGTCCTGATCGAGCACCTCGACGTAGACCTGCTCGATCGCCTCGAGGTTGGGCTGACCCGGATCGATCGCGATCTGCGCCGCGTCTTTCGTGAAGCGATGCGCCAGGTCGCGGACCTCGCCGGACAGCGTCGCGGAGAAGAGCGCGGTCTGCCGCTTCGTCGGGCACAGGCGCAGCAGCTTGCGCACGTCGGGCGCGAAGCCCATGTCGAGCAGCCGGTCCGCCTCGTCGAGCACGACGGCGCGGATCCCGTCCAGCGTGAGCGTGCCGCGATCGATGTGATCGAGAAGGCGGCCGGGCGTCCCGACCACGATCGGCACGCCGCGTTTGAGCGCCCGCTCCTGCGGACCGTACGGAACGCCGCCGTAGATGGCGACCTCGTGCGTGTGGCGGAACTTCCCGAGCGCGCCGAACTCGCGCGTCACCTGGACGGCCAGCTCGCGGGTCGGCACGACGACGAGCGCCTGCGGGCGCTTCTCGTCCGGGTCGATGCGCTCGATGATCGGTATCGCGAACGCCGCGGTCTTGCCCGTGCCGGTCTGCGCCTGCGCGAAGAGATCGCGGCCCGCGCGCAGCACCGGGATGGCCTCCTGCTGCACCGGCGTCGGGGCCATGAAACCGAGCTCGTCGATCGCGCGCGCGATGTCGGGATGGACCTCCAGCGTGCCGAAGCGACCCGTGGCTAGCTCTGTCACTCCCCGCTGGGTCGCTGGCGCTGGTCCAACATCGTCCTCATCCGCTTCAAGTATCGCGCGGACATCGCGGCTATGCTCGTCATGTGCCCGGATCGTTCCGTGTCGCGCGCATTCTCGGCATCGACATCCGTATTCACATCTCGTGGTTGCTGATCTTCTTCCTTATCACGATCAGCCTTGCGCAGCAGCAGTTCGCTCTCATCTTCCCGACCTCGGAGCTGAAGGCCCTGGCCACGGGGGCGATCGCGGCGGTGCTCTTCTTTACGTCGGTGGTGGCGCATGAGCTCGCGCACGCGCTCGTCGCGCGACGCTTTCACCTTCCGGTGTCTTCGATCACGCTGTTCATCCTCGGTGGTGTCGCGAGTCTGACCAAGGAGCCCGCGACCGCGAAGTCCGAGTTCTTGATGGCGGCAGCGGGCCCCGGCACCAGCCTCGTGATCGCAGGTGGCGCCTTTGGTCTGTCAAAGGTTCTCGCGGGCTCTCTCGGCAGCGCCCCGACGCTCCTTCCGGTCATGGCGATCACCGACTATCTCGCCCAGATCAACTTCGCCGTCGCGCTCTTCAACCTCGTGCCAGGTTTTCCGCTCGACGGGGGCCGTGTCTTGCGCTCCGCCATCTGGGCGGTCGGTGGAGATCGCGGTCTTGCGACACGAGTGGCGGCCAGAGGCGGCCAGATCGTCGCTGTTCTCCTCTTCGTCGTCGGCGCGAATGCGACGTTCCTCGAGGGCGAGCCCACCGGCCTCTGGTTCTGGATCATCGCGTTCTTCCTGTTCAATCTCGCGAGTGCCTCGCTGCAGCAGGAGCGCGTCACCTCCGCGGTCGGCAGCGTTCGGGTGCGTCAACTCATGACGACCGATTTCCGCTCCGCCCCGCCGGCGATCACGATCGGGCAGCTGATCCGCGAGGTCGTCCTGCCGAACAACCTCCAGGCGATCCCGGTCGTCGCGCAGGACCGACTCGTCGGGCTCGTCACGATCGCGGACTTCCGCAAAGTCGAGCAAGCCGAATGGCCATCGACACCCGTTGAGGCCGTCATGAGGCCGGCATCCGAGCTGGCCACGGTCTCGCCGAACGACGAGCTCGTCGCGGCGATCGACCGCTTCAACAGCGGGGATCTGCCCGTCCTCCCCGTGGTCGACCACGGATCGCTCGTGGGCGTCCTGTTCCGCGATGCCGTCGTCGGCTACGTGCGCATGCAGGAGAGCCTGGGCCTGGGCGCCCGGCGCTAGCTGAGCTGCCCATAGAGGTTGTTGACAAGGAGAGAGCCCTCCGTGCTTGCTTCGGGTGACTGACTCGAAACGGCACAAGGAGGGCTCTCTGGTGTCTCAC
>Ga0207684_10000295_pt1 | contig 71704 bp, 60 predicted proteins | sample KBSK5501metaG_FD_184342 | JGI IMG/M metagenome (GOLD analysis project Ga0207684, IMG submission 184342) | Corn, switchgrass and miscanthus rhizosphere microbial communities from Kellogg Biological Station, Michigan, USA - KBS K5-50-1 metaG... | ecosystem: Host-associated > Plants > Roots >...
GCTTCGATGAACTCCGCGAACAGGAAAGCGTTCGCTTCGCCCTTGACTGCCTTCCTCGCTGCGGCTCACGGGTATATAGAGCTGCTTACGCAGCTCAGAGCCACGGCTTCTAATCCTTACGCAATTCTTGGCAGAAGTCGGCTGGAATAGCGAAGACATCCCTGGGCAGAACCGTTAGACTCGATCGACGCCACTTAGCATCCTGCTTCCGGTTCGACCTGCTGGCTTCGGAACCACCCTCACTCGTTTAGCCCATGCGTAACGGCGCGCCTGGCTCTTTTCCAAACCGAGCTCTTGCAAATGCTGAAAGCCTTCAAGCCCACCGAACTCCGAATAGAGAAGCCTGGAACTCTTAACCAATGTTCTGACCGTACAAACTCTTCGCGTGATGTGGGCAGTCGCTCTTTCGACCAGGCGACGAAAATACTCGTCACCCACGTGTCCGGTGCGAGGGCTACCATCGATGCCAACAAAAAGATACGGGTTATTTGGATTTCTTAGTTTCTGGTTCCGCTCTCGTACGAATCGCCTGACCAAATCCCGGAGCCAGGGTTCATCTGAGGGCCCCAGCACAAAAATTTCACCGGTGCGACCCAGAGATTGTCTGCCCCTCGAAAGTTCCCGGTGCTGCCACTCAAGACTGAGAACATTCTCCAACGGCTCGCGCGATTCGGCGCCGAGTGTTGTGGGCCGACACTGCAGCGGTATCCTTACGGTCTTGAGTTCCACCACAGAGAACGCGTGGTGGAGGACGAGATAAAGAACCATCGCCTCTTCGGCCGGCATGTCCGGGCTTTCAATGGCGTTCAAGAGCGCGTCTATTAATTCCCAGTCATAGTATTGAATGGTCAGGATGGTTTTTCCTGTTCGTCTCGCGCTTTTCTTCCTCCTGTTCTTCATCAACGGCGGCGCAGGGTTTATTTCGATTCCTTGTTCCACATCCTTTAGCCAGCCGAAAAAGATGCGCAACCTACCGCGGTAGTGTCGCACACTGCTTTCCACACAACGGATCACTTTCTCGTACGAATGCCGCGCGCGGCAGTCTAAATTCTCACAGATGGTCGGAGAGGTCTCACCTCTGGTGTTCAAGGTTTTTGTAGAACCACAGCATTTGCATCTCCATTTCAGTCCCATCGTATGCAGGTATTCCTCTACATGCGCGGTTTCAACTTTCGCGATCGATGTCAATCCTCGTCTGATGACCCACCGCCGGAAGCCCGCCAACGTCTGGAAGTGGCTGCGCCTCACAGTAGACGTGTCTTTTCGCTCGGTGCGGAGCCATAAATCATACTTCTGCAATACGGCGACGTCGTCGCCCTGGATTTGTGAAATGGGAACAAGTGGCCTAATCCTTTTCTTTGTCATCTCGATCGTCTCATCGACTGCTGGATCTATCAACAGGTCGCCGAGTTGCTCGAGACAAGAGCGGACAGGCCGAAGCTTTACGCCGGGTAAGTCGGCCTTCAATTTAAGGATGGCTTCCCACGTAAGCGGGCCTTCGAACTTATGGCTCTGGAGAAATCTGCCAAATCTGCGGAAGCGCTTGTAAACGTGCCGGTTCACTTTCTCCCAGGTGATCAGCCCAGTGAGCCGGTGAAATAGACTAAGGTTGTACTCGCTCGATATGCTTACCGTTTCAACATACCTTCGTAGACGTTTCGGCGCGTAGCGATTCCAAGCGCAGCCATAACAGAGTCTGTCCGTCTTGTGTTTATATTGCTTGTCCTTTCTGCAGCCTGAGCATATACCGCTACCAAAATTGACCTTCTTCTGACATGGCTTACAGTACTCTCCGTATCGCTTTGCCGGCGGTTTCTTCTTCCCGCACTTGGCACATTCTATGTCAGCGGGCGGGGTGGTTCTTCTAATGCACTCAGGGCAAACTCCGCCTCCATCTGTAGCGAACCGCTTTTCTTTGCCACATACGGTGCACGGGGCCTTTGGCTCCTTTTCATAACAAGGGCGGCAAATCAACTCAGTACTGAGCCTGCTTCTTCGGCGCATGAGGCAGCGCTTACACTCCCCAACGGCGTGATTTCTAACGTTTGACCCGCTCAAATGAGTTTCTCCCTGGATCTTGATTCGTCTTTGTAGAGCGTTCTTGGGTCGGTGAATGTCGCGCGTAGTGACTTTCGTTTCCCCGCGTTCTTATCATTAATAGTGGAGAGTAGTCTTTCCAGGACGGTGTCCACGGCCTTCGCACCCTTCGGCTCGTACAGGCATGACGGCTTCTTGCCTTCCGCTCGCTCCTTAGACCATTGCCGTGCTCTCGCTGAATTTGGATTGAAAACATAGAAGGCGTCCGAACGGCAGTTTAGCGCGTCGCATAACAGTTGAATCATTTCTCCACGAGGTGCAGCCGGTCCTCGCAAGAGTGCCCTGACAGTCTGTACGGTCACTTTCACTCCGACCTTCTCCTCGATGAATGCCTGAAGCTGAACCGCCGTGTTCAGCTTATGAATCTGCTCCACGTAATCCTTCAGTTTCCACACAACTGTATTCCTGCCTCTATGTGTTGTAGACCCGCGCAGTCAATCCACACCTGCCAGCTTGGGACGTGCGCGCCAGCTTCAAGGAGAATGCCCTGCTATCGCCTCTCGACCTGATGTAAAGGCACGTTGAGGATGGGCTGATGTGTCCGAGCAACTCCATGAGTCTCCAGAATTTTTCGGGATTTTCCTCGAGGTAGTTGGTCGCGAAACTTGCCCGCAGATCATGGATTGTTAGCTTAGGCGGCAAGTTAACACCATGCTTGCGAGCAACCTCGATGAGTCGGGTAAAGCTGTCGCGGAGAGTTCCGTAAGAGAGCCGAGTCCCCTTCAAAGTCAGGAACAGAGAGGGCTCAATCAAGTGGTTGTGGAACTGTGGTCGCACAACTCGTTCGTATTCCATAAGGGTGATTGCAGGTCGATTGCCAAGGGGCATCACGCGCGTTTGCGAGCCAGAGGAGTTATGCCCTTTTCCGAAGCGCGTCTGTATCACTTTTTTGTGATAGAAAATGTCTCTGTCATCTCCAAGTGCGTCGAGATTAATGACTTCAACCGAGCGCATACCGGTTTCAGTGATTAGCATGACAATCGCATACAGCCGTGCCGCCGTTAAATTCCTGTTTATAAGGCCGGGGTATACTTCCCGTAAGAAAACCAGCAGTTCAAGAATCTGCTCCGGAGTCACAAAAAATCGCTCTGAACGCAAAAGGTCACGGCTATGGACAGGGTATTCGACGCCGATGAACGGATTCTCAATCAAGCCGTATTTCGAGGCGATTGTTTCCATCCCGGTTATGTATGGCGATTTGAGCGTGCTAACGAACAAGCGTTCGAGATAAGAGGCATAAGCCCTCACCGTACCGGCCCGTACACAGGGCTGGCCATCCTCATCGACTGTGCTAAGCGTCATCAGGAATTCCTTGATACGCCTGCGTCCTTCGAAGAGGTTCATAACTTCCCAAATGAATATCTGACGTTCACCCTTCGCGTCCAAAACACGAATCTTCTCAAACCAGTGTTCGAGGAATCGCTGTTGGACCTCCGTCGTTTTCTGGCTTAGGCCGCGAGTGATGAAGGTGTCATAGTAATTTTGTAGGATTTGCTTATGATCTTTCAGCATCTCCTGATGTGATCGTTGGGGAGTGCCGACTGTGACAGGATGTAAATGAGACATCGATCTTCCTTTCGGTCAATTGCACTAGGTGATTATCGTCGGACCATCGCTTTATGGAACCCTCGACGGCAACGAAAGAAAACCTTTCGCGGGAAAGAAATCTTTTCGCCAAAAACTCTTAAGTAGCTGAAGGCAGTGTGCCACGAGGACTTCTGCTGGCCTCGCCCACCCTTTCCAATACCAACTTTTCCAAAAGAAGTTTTGCATTGCTACCTCTTGGCGGCAGCCCACCGCAAATGTCGTACCGCGCGCGCCAAGTTTGTCTAAATTGACATCATCGCGGTTAGACAGCTACACCGATCCTTACGAACCTCTTTCGAGTTTTCGAGGAACAATGATCCGAACCTAATTGCGGGATGTGGTCTTCGTTACGACTGCGAGGTAACGAGCGCTCAGCGCGGAACTTTTTTTGATTACCAAGTCAGCGGCAGCAAGTATTGCTTTGCAAATAACTGAGCGGATTCTGAGCGCCTTAGGAAGTCACGTCTTTTGAGAGGTCGGTGTGGTCAAACGGCAACACCTCCCTCTCTACAACAGCGACCCAAGCCTTCCCTAATTCTGCTTCCCGGTCCTTGGTCCTTCTATCTCCTCTGACTGGCGCATCCTTGTAGGGCGATCTCTTGATCTCATCGATCACGAATGGGCACGCCATTAATACTCGCGGCGCTTCCGTCTTGGAGATCAAGCGAATTCGAGCACGAGAAGCGGCAAGTTTACTTTCTAACGGAAAGTAAACTTGCCGAAATTCGTTTCTTACTTCCTCATCAGAAATGCCAAACAAGCTGCGAGGAAAGCCCTTGAACCAACCATTTCTTCGAATCGAGCAACCTCAATACGTCCGGCGAGCGCGTGGCACACTTCTTGTGAACCAGCACCCGCACGGGCGCTGTAGAGTACCGTTGGTTCGACAGGAACCGAGTGTTTACATGTCCGAGCCGGTTGTAGCACTAAGCGCCGAACGCTAATCAAAGACGATCGATTTTTCAAATCTCTATATGAAAATTAGCGGCGCCCAGGCAAACATGTCATTACCAAAGTTTCTGACTGTCGAAGAGCTAGCAGAAATGCTCCGCGTCAAGCCGAGGACGATCTACGACTGGGTGAGTCAACGACGAGTTCCATTTCGTAAGGCAGGCGACCGCACAGTCTTTCTCCTGGAAGAAATATTAGAGTGGACGAAGGCAGACGAAGCCGCATAAGATACGCCCATTCCTTGAAACGGGCTGCGATCCGCAGAAGGGAATAGACCAAGTGTCAGTATTCAAGAGGGGTAGCAAATGGCAATACGACTTCTGGGTAGGCGGCAAGCGGTATCGCGGTTCTATCCCCGAAGCGCGAGTGAAAGCCCAGGCAGAGCGCGCGGAGGTCACAATCCGCGATTCGGTCTACGAGGGCACTTATGGCAAGAACGTGGACGCACCGAAGTTGCGCGACTTTATTGCGGAGACGTTTATGCCGTGGGCAAAAACTAACAAGCGAACGTGGGTGCATGATGAGTTTCGCTCGCGTCCGCTGATTAAGGCAATGGGCAACAAGACGATGGACGAAATCTCGCCGATACTGATTGAGAAATACAAACGGGATCGGCGTGTGTCCAAGACGGTTCGTGGGACAGACCGCGCTCCGTCCACAGTCAACCGAGAGCTGGAATTACTTTCCAAGGTTTTCTCGTTAGCGATCGATCAGGGGTTGGCAATCCATAATCCTTGCCAAAAGGTCAAACGCTTCCGGGAAGACAACGAGCGTAATCGCTACCTCTCGGATCAAGAGGAAGCTCGTCTCTTAGCGGTGCTTACTGGTCCGCGAGCGAGCCTCCGTCCACTCGTGATGTTGGCGATTCACACAGGAATGCGTCGGGGTGAACTATTGAGTTTGCGTTGGGCGAATGTCGATTTCGCACGTGGTTTGATCCACGTGATGAACTCGCATCGCGAGCAGACGAAATCAGGCCACAGCCGAAGCATTCCAATGAACCAGATTGCGAGGGAGCAATTGCTTGCGCTCCGGAGTGAATCCGGTGACACGGAATACGTGTTTGTGAATCGTCAGACTGGAGAACCGAGAACCGATGTCAAGACCGGGTTTCGTTCGGCGTGTCGAGAAGCAGGACTTGAAGATTTTCACTTTCATGACCTGAGACACACGGCTGCAACCAGGCTTGGTGACGCGGGAGTGGATACGCGCAGGATCATGGCCATACTGGGCCATCGATGCATTCAAACGTCAGCACGCTACACACACGCGACGGATGAAGGCTTGCGACGCGCGATGGAGATGCTTGCGCAAAGGGAGACGCTTGCGCAGAGAGAAAAAACTGACCGACACAGTTTTCCCCACAGTGACGAACAGCGGCCACTGCTGGCCGCTGTAAGTTATTGACTACATTGGTAGCGGGGGGCGGGATCGAACCGCCGACCTTGGGGTTATGAATCCCAATTCAACCCACGCACCAACGTTATCCTAAGCAAAAACCCAATAAATTCATAGGTCGCGGTCGGAAAAGATGCGTGTATGTCCTTTATTAGATACAGGTTTCGGTATGAATCTCGGCAAAATCTCGGCAAAAGGGGCGGAAAAGGAATCGGACAAGGAAAGCCCAAGGGTCTCTACAGTTCTAATCGGGTGCAAACCTCGGCAACCGCAAAGCGATCAACTCTCGGAGAGCTTCCGCCGCTTAGCGGTGTGGTCAGAAAGTTCATAGTCGGGGAAGATGGCCCCAGGAACAATGTCAGATCGCATTTGAAGTCCTCCCACGCACCTTACAATCAATAGTCGATAAGTCTCTCTCTGCGACCCATCTTAGTCGATCATAGTTTCCTCTTCGCCACTAAGGCAGCGCCGCGTTGCCTTAGCTTGCGGCCAAACTGTCTCAGTTGACCGGCCGGCTCAGGAAGTTGAATATGCCCTTTCAGATCGGCCTGTTTAATGGCCTCAAGAAGTGACTGCACATCGCTCGCGCCGGTGTACCGAACCTCGTTGAGGTAAATTGTTGGGGTACCTGTCACATGCTCGTCAAAGAGACTCTGTTCATAAGCAGCCTGAATCATCGGAAGAAAAACATTTTCCGCTAAGTCACTTGTAAACCTCTTTATGTCCAGACCGACACGTTTCGCGTAACGAGTCAGGTCATGATCTTCTAACGCCTTCTGGTGCGCAAACAATTCGTCATGCATCTGCCAAAATTTTCCCTGGGCGGCGGCAGCTTCGGCAGCTTCAGCTGCGCGCAACGAACGTGGATGCGTTTGCACCATCGGAAAATTTCGAAATACTAGGCGCAACTCATCTGCGAGGACATTTTGAATCTGCTTAAGGCTGCTGTAGGCGCTGCCGCATTGAATGCATTCAAAGTTGCCATATTCAACCAGGGTGATCGCCGCGCTCCCGGATCCCGCGACGTGATCTTGATCCGTGACCGGAGACTTCAGTCTTACGATTTCCTCACTCATCTTTACCTCCTGGTTGATGATCATGCTAAATCAAATAAAATGAACTCGGTTCCGTCTGCGAGCGCTTTTATCCTTAGCAGCTCTTCTGCACTGATTGCAGCGCCGTCGCTCGCTTGCAAAGTTTCACCGTTTAATTCGAGAGAACCCTTGACGACTTGCAGAAAGCCATAACGCTCTTCGGTCAAGTCGTAGGAGACTGCCTCGCCTTCATTCAAAATCGAATCAAACACCCGAACGTCTTGATTGATCTTCAATGAACCGTCACGGGCATCATTTGAGGCGACGAGTTTCAGCTTTCCCCTTTTGTCGTCGGGCGCAAACATCTTTTGCTCGTAGCCAGGGGCCAAATCTTCTTTTTCAGGCGGAATCCAGATTTGATAAAAGTGCAGAGCGTCCGTTTTCGAAGGATTGTATTCGCTGTGCCTTATGCCGCCGCCAGCCGTCATTCGTTGCCATTCATGCGGTCGCAGGATTTCTTCGCCGCCTGTTGAATCTTTGTGCGCGATTGCGCCTTCGACTACATAGGACAAAATTTCCATGTCAGCGTGTCCGTGTGTGCCGAAGCCTTGGCCGGGAGTTACGCGGTCTTCGTTAATCACTCGCAGAGAGCGAAAACCCATCATGTCTGGGTCGTAATAATCGGCGAATGAAAAAGTGTGATAAGTGTTGAGCCAACCATGATTGGCGTGGCCTCTCTGATTTGATCTAATGACTTGTAACATCTTTCCTCCCATCGGCCGCGGATCAACTTGCTGCACCAGTCGCCAAAGCGATTCGCTGTTTCATTGATATCGCGACACAGCAGATTGATAAAAGTGTCGCGATGGCCAACGGTAACACCACCGAGCGCCTTAGTAGCAACGTTCCTAACGCGGCTCCAGCAAACATTAGGAGAATCGCTAGGAGCCGCCGGCGCCAGCGCGGACTAGTACCACCGGCGAATCTCGAATCGGCTGCGAGACCAGTAACGGTCAGGGTAAGGACCGTAGTCGTGAGATCTGGGACCGCCATCTTGCGAACTGCGGCGTTTCGAATTCCCATCGCACAAGCGGTAAGCACGATAATCGAATACAACTGGAACGAATGTCCCGATGCATCACGGAACTTGAGCCCGCAAAGGGTTGCGGCGAGCAGCAGAGATGATTCCAGGCTCAGAGATGTCGTAATGAAGCTCGGTGTGAAGACCGCTGACACCCGAGTAGTAACGCGGCCGCCAATCAAGGCGCCGCTCAGAAATGCTATTAGTGCGGTCAGGGAACGCGCTATCGAAAGCCCAGGTGCTCCAGCCACAGCGAACGCGAGGAAGACAACGTTTCCAGTCATGTTTGCCGTGAATACATGCCCAAGGGCAAGGTAACTTATCGCGTCGATCAATCCCGTGGTAATCGTGGCGATATGAAGCAATAGCGGCAGCGAGTGATTGAGACGAATTTCCGGAGTCATAAACAACTCAGATTATCCGGCAGAAATCCGCCTGTCTTGCCTGGGTTTGCCTGTTATTGCTAACCGTTGCGACAGTCGTTGTTTCACAGACGACTGAAGCGAGGCAGTAGCCTAATCAAAAAAGCAATTGCATTAACGATGAGCTTTGAGAAGTGTTCGAGGTAATGACCGCTCTTAAGTACTCTGCATTCAACGTTCTCGCCGCAGAAATTCTTGGGCCAACTGTCATGGCGATACCGGCTTCGCGAAGAGCAGCAATACCACGCCCGTCCACTCGAGGGTTCGGATCTGTGATGCAGCACACGACCCTTTTCACTTGAGCTTCAATCAGTGCGTCCGTGCATGGAGGAGTCCGTTTGCCATGCCCTCGGTGGCAACATGGTTCCAGGTTGACATAGACAGTTGCGCCTTTCGCCAGTTTGCCAGCTTCTTCGAGTGCCAATACTTCGGCGTGCCAGACTCGGTCGTACCGGTGAAAGCCCTGGCCCACGATCAGCCCATCCTTCACGATGACGGTACCGACAAGCGGGTTCGGCCTTACGTGACCCTCACCCTTGGCCGCGAGCGCCAGCGCCAGATCCAGAAAACAGAAATCGAGATCGCCGTCAGCCTCGGCTTTCGTTGGAGGTAAAGTGTCGATCAAGTTGCTTATCATAGATCGTGTTGACGCTCAGACCGCCACCAGTTCGCGGTGCCATTTATCGACCCCATCGGCAATCTCAGCAAACATATCGGCGCTGGCGAAGTCACTAAATTCAATACTGGTATCGATTGCACGCCGTGCGAGTTCTGCAAATGAGCCGAGCGTTGTTGCGAGAGTCAAAGTATGAGTGCGGCACAACGCATCAGATGCGCATAACAAGTGCGACCAGGTGGGCACCACTCGCTCGGTTGAATTCGCAACTCCGCCAATCTCAACCACGCGCTCGGCAATTCGATCCGCATAAACACCGACCGACGTGTTTACCTGATCGAAGAGCTGCCTCAGATCGAGGGCCGTCGTGTTCCAGAAGGCGTGTTTGCATTGCAGTTGCAAATCCACGGCGTCTGCCAAACGATCGTTACAAAGCTTGACGAGACGATGGGTGCCCTCCGATGAATTGTCACTGCGCGTATTTACCATCTCACCCCACGGCTCGTTTCTGATCCACCCAAAAACGCCCGCGCAGATCCCGCTTGAGGATTTTGCCGGAGCCATTCTTTGGTAACTCTGTTTCAGAGAACTCAACCCGACGCGGCACTTTGTAATTGGCGAGAGACTGCCGGCAAAATGAAATGAGTTCATCGGCGCTTAGCGTTAACCCCGGCTTAAGCACAACAGAAGCCATCACCAGTTCTCCCCACTTAGGATCAGGTATGCCGAAGACTGCTACTTCCTTAACCGCCGGATGCTGGTAAATGACCGCCTCGACTTCGCCCGAGTAAACATTCTCTCCGCCGGTAACAATCATGTCCTTCAACCGATCGAGAATGTAGACATAACCATTGGCATCCTGGTATCCGATGTCACCGCTGCGGAACATCCCATCACGAAATACCGCGTTCGTTTCCTTCAAATTGTTCCAATAGCCGCGCATCACATTTGCGCCGCGGGCAACCAACTCACCATGTTGCCCCGCAGCAACCTCATTTCCCTTGTCGTCAACAACTCTCACTTCAATGCCGGGACAAGGGCGCCCACAAGATGTCAGTCTGTCCTCCGTGTGCTCATGATCCTGTAGTCCCGCAAGAAAGCCTGTTTCACTGAGGCCATAGACCTGGACCAGTTTAGTTTGGGGTAACATCTTCCTGGTGCTGTAAATAAGTTCGGGAGCGATCGGTGATCCGCCATATCCCAAATACTCGAGGCTGGTCAGGTCATACTTTTTCAAATCCGCAAATTGGGTCAGCAAATTGAGCATTGTTGGAACCAGCACTGTATGGGTAACACGATCGCGCTCTACGGTCTCGCAGAAGGCTTCCAGGCTGAACTTTGGAATCGTGACCTGACAAGTCCCGAAGGCCGGCGAAGCAAACATGAACGGAAAATCGGCTATGTGAAATATCGGCGCCGCGTGAAGATAGACACCACCTTCTCGGTAACGCATCCAGTAGTTCACATGGTCCAGATTAGCCAGAATGTTGGAATGAGTGAGTGCCACACCTTTGGGCCGGCCCGTGGTTCCGCTGGTATAGATGAGTGCGAAGACCGCATCCGGGTCGTAGACATCCGCAGGAAATGAGTCATTCCCAAGATCGAGTGGTTCTTTGTCGATGATCAGTTGGCGAAGTTCAACGCTTGGAGCAGCTAGCGACGAGTGCCGAACCAACCCATGCGGAGCTGCGTCAACCAACACATGATCGATCTCCTTCGCCGACAGCCGGGTGTTCAAAGGAACCGCAATCACGCCCAGCCATGCGCACGCGTACACCAACTCGACATACTCGCGTTCGTTCGGCAGTAATAACCCTAAGCGGTCGCCCTTCCTGAAGCCGTGATTCGTAAGCGCAGCGGCAATTCTTCCGACGCGATCGTGCAGCTCGCGAAAAGTCGAGCGTTCTTCGCTCGAAGCAAACGCCGTCCTTTCCGGATAGTAGCGAACGGCCCTCCCTAGTGAATGCGTGTGGATCATCAGGTGAGCTCCGCATTGACGCATGGCCTGTTGGTAGGGTGGGTTCTATAGAGATCAGTCGGAGAGATCGTGTGACATGCCGGAAAAATTCCATCGTATGCCGCCAGGGACCCTTCATAGTCGCAATCGAAACGATAGCGCGCGAGATCTGCGACCGTAATCATCAGAAGATCGTGCTGCTTGCAGAATTCGATAAGGTCAGGCAAGCGAGCCATCGTGCCGTCGTCATTGATGATCTCGCAGATCACTCCAGCGGGCTGCAGGCCAGCGAGACTAGCCAGATCGACTGCCGCTTCCGTTTGGCCGCGCCGTTCGAGAACGCCACCGGGCCGAGCGCAAAGTGGGAAAACGTGGCCGGGTCGCGCGAAGTCTTGCGGATGACTGGTCGGGTTAACTGCCTCTTTAATCGTTTGGGAGCGGTCGTAAGCTGATATCCCGGTCGTTATGTCTTGGCGTTTCAGATCGATTGAAACGGTAAATGCGGTACCACCCAACGCACCATTAGCCGGCACCATAGAACCAATCTCTAATTCCTTCAACCGCTCGCCAGTCATTGCCACACAGATCAGGCCTCTCCCGTGTTTGGCCATGAAGTTAATAGCCTCCGGCGTAATCATTTCTGCGGCCATCGTCAGGTCGCCTTCGTTCTCACGATCTTCATCGTCGACTACTACGATCATCCGTCCGGCTTTGAACTCTCGAATGGCATCTTCCACGTTGGCAAAAGAGAACTCAGTCTGGTCGATATATTCGTTGCGTTGCCGACGATCTAAAGTTCGTGTTCCGTTAAGCCTTAGCTGATGACCCATTTTTTCTTTCTTGGTTTGCAGATAAGCCAGTGAGTGTGAGTTTGGCGCGGTTTCGCAGGAAAGCTGTTCGGCCTCGATGCCTCCATCAGTCAACGCGCGGACCTTGTTCGGATTATTCGTTAGCAGACGCACGCGATCGAGTCCCAACTCCCCAAGAATCGCGACGGATAGACCAAAGTCTCGGGCGTCGTCCTCGAATCCCAGAGCCAGATTAGCTTCGACTGTATCGAGACCTTGATCCTGGAGGGCGTAGGCGCGCAACTTCGCCATCAGCCCGATGCCGCGCCCTTCCTGATGCTCGTAGATGACTAACCCACGACCTTCGCCGGCGATGGCCCGCATGGCCAGGTCCAGCTGATCATTACAATCACACCGCAGCGATCCAAGCACCTCGCCGGTGAAGCACTCCGAGTGGATCCGCACCAGCGGAGCGTCGCCGGCCAGGTTACCCGAGATGATCGCAACCGCGGTTTCGCGCTGTTTGCTTCCCGGCAAGATGTCCCGTTCGAAACCGATGGTCTGAAACACTCCCCACTTGGTCGGCAAGTGGGTAGTAACGACGCGTCGAACGGTTTTTTCTTTTGCGGCTCTCAACATGATTCGCGCTCAAATCAGCCACCGAGCTAGGTTTAGTTTGTCTCCAAACGAAGCTCCCGGTCTTTGCCCTCTTTTTGCGTCGGAGATTTCGGCAGCGCCACAGTCGCGTTCGGTGATTCACGCTCCGGCCACACCACCGACATTGCCATTGCGACGACGATGCCGATCGAGACTTCAAAGAAACGGTGAAGCGCAACGAACCAAGCGGGCTCAGGTCGTGGAATCAGCATTACGATAATGAAGGCAATTCCCGCATATCGGTAGGCAGTTCTATCGAGACGATTGCGCAGGTACGGGTGGACATAACCGAGCGCCCCACAGATCAAACCTAATAAGAAGATGCCGGCACCAAAGGTAAAAACACCTCGACCGAAGTACCCGGCTAACACCGCACCCATGCCAGCGCCCAGGGCTGTGCCCAGAAACTCGCGCCCCGCAACGGGCAAAGATGTGCCGAGGCCTGATTGCATTACGATCAGCGTGGCGATCGCTGCCCAGTAGCTTTCCGCGAGCCCTGACAGACGCGCCACCAACACCGCTGCTACCGTCGCCACGGCAGTACGTGCCGAAAGCTTCAGCACCGGGTTAGTTAACCGGGATCGAAGCCAGGTCCTGACGCGCGTGGCCATCACAATTCGTCATCTCCCATGTCGGTTATTATTGCGGAGCGGTTGCCTTTGCTTTCGTGAAATCCGGGCGACGCTTCTCAATGAACGCCGTGAACGCTTCTTTTGCTTCCGCCGAGCGCACGCGCGAGGCGAACTCTACGTTCTCGACTTTGATCGCCTGCCCGAGTTGCTCGCGTTGAGAATGCTTCATCAGTTTCTTGCAAGCTTGCAGAGCGCCAGGAGGTTTCGCCGCCAGCTTCTCAGCTGTTTCGGTCGCATTCGCCAGCAGTTTGTCGTCGGGCACAACCCGGGTTACCAATCCAATTTCAGCCGCAGCCTTTGCATCAAAAGGCTGACCCAACAAAATCAACTCGGCAGCACGGATGTGTCCGCTGCGCGCGGGCAACGACCAACTAGATCCGAATTCCGGGACCAGGCCAAGATTGATAAAAGGCAATTGGAACTTCGCGCTCTCACCAGCGAAGACGAAGTCACAGTGCGTCAGCAGAGTGGTTCCCCCTCCGATAGCGACACCCTTCACCGCGGCGATCAGTGGCTTGTCAAAGTTGAGTAACGCATTCGCCAGCTGAGCTTGCGGACTCTCACCTGGCCCCGGGGGATTCTTCAGAAAATCTTCGATGTCGTTGCCGGCGGAGAACGAGTCTCCGGCTCCATCCCACAGCACCACGAGCACATCATCGTCCTTCGCAGCGTCATTCAGGATCTCCGCCATGCTCAGGTACATGCTCGAAGTCATCGCATTCTTCTTAGCGGGCCGATTCAATGTGATCCGCAAGATGCTGCCAGAACGGTCCGTCAAAATATCACTCATCGTTCACCTCACTTGGTCGCCAATTCGCGAGGTTCTGTTACTACTCTACTCGCCAGAAAGCTGTCGATTTGTTTTGTGTCGAAGCCCAACTCCTGGAGAATCACCTCATTATGTTCGCCAATTTCCGGACCTCGTTTTGCTGTGACCTTGTTGACGCCATGCACTTGAATCGGGCTGCTGATTGTCGACGTCAGCTTGCCGCCGGCGCCTTCCAGCGGAACGACGATGTCATTCGCTCGCAACTGCGGATCGTTGATGACTTCTTGCGGGTCGCGCACTGCACCGAACGTGACGTGAGCGTTATTGAAGGCCTCGTACCAATACGCCATGGGCTGCGCGCTGAATACTTCGTCGAGGATGGCCGCCAACTGCGGCATGTTCGCCACCAGGTTCGCTGGCGAAAAACGGGGATCGGTCAGGAGGTCGTCGCGGCCGATCGCTTTCGCCACAGCTTGCACTTTGTCGGGCGTGACCAGGAGCACGAACCAAGTGCCATCGGCGGCCTGATACACGTTCAGCGCCGCGTTCGCGGGATGCTTGCGATCGTGCAATCCGTAAAACTTCGCCCCGCTCAACGCACCCTGAATTGAAACGCTGGCGGACCATATACCTTCAGCCAGCAGCGAGGTCGTGACGTACGAACCTTTGCCGGTACGCTCGCGACGATAGAGCGCGGTGACGATCGCTGAGTAGAGACCAACGGCGGTTGCATTGTCACCGCTACCGGCCACGGGCCAGGTGGGCGGCGCGCCGGCGTCGCGGGTCATCGATAGCAGACCACTGCGCGACCAGTAGGAAGTGATATCGAAACCCGGCAGCTCGGCGTCAGGTCCCTGGTCACCGAATCCGGTGACATCGGCATAGATCAAACGCGGATTCCACCGGGCGACATCCTCGTATTCGAGCTTCAGACGCTTACGCCCGGGATGCGGCGTATTGACGATGAGCACGTCGGCCCATTTAACGAGCCTCTCGAGAATCGGCTGAGCGCCCGGGGATTTTAGATCCAGCGCCAAGCCGCGCTTGTTGCGGTTCTGTAGATGCCACTGATAAGGATCCTTGGAAAACGGCTGCGGCGGGATCTGGTTCCCATGTCTCCAGTAGTCGCCGGACGGGGGTTCTACTTTGATCACGTCGGCGCCAAAATCAGAGAGGATCACGGCGGCGCTGGGACCCGCAATGAAGCTCGCCAGATCTACTACTTTCAATCCCGAAAAGATATTGTCTGTCGTCATCCTTCTCTCCTTTAATTAATGCCCAACCTCAAGCCCTATTGAGCGACGATCTCGAAAATCATCGTCCTTGAAACTGCGCCTTTCTTTTCTGTAGAAACGCCTCGGTGCCTTCCTTCTTGTCTTCGGTTCCGGCACACAGTCCGAAGTACGAGGCCTCGAGGGCCAAGCCTTCGCTAACGGTGGTGTTCAATCCGTTGTTCACAGCCTCCAGCGCAAACTTCACTGAAAGCGGAGCGTTAGCCAGAATCGGTTTCAGGATTGCTTCGGCGCGGCTAATAAGATCAGCAGCGGGAACGACTTCGTTGACGAGGCCGATGCGATAGGCTTCATCCGCGCCGATCATTCCCCCGGAAAGAATGAGCTGAAGCGCCCGGCCCTTGCCGACCAGACGCGGCAGCCTCTGCGTTCCACCGCAACCCGGGATGAGTCCCAGCGTAACTTCAGGCACACCGAACTTTGCGTTCTCCGAAGCCACCCGGATAGTGCAAGCCATCGCGGTTTCACAACCACCGCCGAGCGCAAAGCCATTCACCGCGGCGATGACCGGCTTGCCGAGACTCTCGACGAGATTGAGGACTTCCTGTCCGTAACTGCTCGACTTCTCCGCTTCGACAGCAGTGGCTTTGGCGAGTTCGCTGATATCTGCTCCCGCCGCGAACGCTTTGTCGCCGGCCCCCGTCACGATGATCCCGCGGACCTCGGCATCATCACGCGCGTCCTCGAACGCCGCGCGCAACTCCTCCCAGGTTCGTTGATTCAGTGCATTGAGCACCTTCGGCCGATTCAGTGTGATGTAGGCGAGAGCGCCTTTCTTTTCGTACAAGACATTTTCAAGTGTTGCAGCCGGTGAACTCATGATGCTTGGTCCCCTGTTTATCTAATTTCAAAATGCTTTCGGTCTTCTTCGATGATTAAACGAAAGCACTAAATCCGGTTACTGCCTTGCCGACGATCAGGTTCTGCATCTGATAGGTACCTTCGTACGAATAAAGCGCTTCCGAGTCGGTGAAGAAACGTCCGACGTTGTACTCGGCGGCGATACCATTGCCGCCCAACAACTCGCGCGCCCAGGCGACAGTCTCGCGGCACTTCGCCGTGGTGAACGCCTTGGCCAACGCCGCATGTGCGTCAGAGAGTTTGCCTTCGGCCTGCAGTTGGGCGGTGCGAACTACCATGCACTGTGACGCAGTAATATTCGCGAGCATTTTTGCGAGCAGGTCCTGCACCAACTGGAACGACCCGATCGGTCTGCCAAACTGCAAGCGCTCCTGGCAATACTTGAGCGCATTCTCGTACGCGCCCATCGCACATCCTGTCGCTTCCCAGGCAACTAGAAAGCGGGTCATCCGCAAAACGCGCGCGGTGTCGCGAAACGATGTGTCTCCCTGGAGACGGTTCCCTTCGGGCACGCGGCAGTTGTCCATCGTGATCAAACCATTCTGAACAACCTTGAGCGCGATCTTGTTTTGAATCTTCTCAACGCTGAAACCGGGCGTGTTCTTGTTCTCAACAATGAAGCCTTTGACCTGATTGTCAGCGAGATCGCGCGCCCAGATGATCGAAATGTCGCACCATGGTGAGTTGCCGATCCATTTCTTCTGGCCGTTGATAATCCAGGTATCGCCTTCGCGTTTAGCCGTCGTCGTCAGGCCTCCTGACGCTCCGGAACCGACAAGCGGTTCCGTCAGACCGAAGCAGCCGATCTTTTCCCAACGGGCCATTGGCGGTAGCCACTTCTGTTTCTGCTCCTCCGATCCACCCAGATAGATGGACCCCATCGCCAGACCGTTGTGAACACCGAAGAAGGTCGCAATTGAGGAATCGAAGCGCGACATCTCCATTGCTACTAATCCAAAGAGCAGTTCACTTCCGCCTCGACAGCCATATCCTTCCATTCCCACGCCGCCGATGTTGAGTTCCTTGATCGCCGGCAACAATTCAAAGGGAAATGCGTCATCGACCCAGTATTTCGTGATGATCGGTGCGACCTTACTTTGCATGAACTCGCGTACCTGCTTCAGAACCTCTTTTTCCTCGGCCGGCAAAGTCTCGGTTAGTTCGTAGAAGTCAACATTTGGTGCCGGCAGCGGCTTCGGTTGCTTAATCTCTTTTCTTTCAGTTGCCATTTTTCGTTCTCCTTAAATCTCGTTGGTGAACTCCCTGCTGGAGTATCCGTAGTTTTCGTTCTCGCGAGCACTCATCGTTTACGCTTGCGCAAAATCAACGTAGGCAACGCCAGTCAGGTTTCCCCCAGCGAAAACCAATGCTTTCTTTTCCGAACCGTCGAGCTTTGAGGAATAGACCGAACCGCCGAGATCGGCGAAGAACATGCGGCCGTTTTTCAGATCGAGAGACAGCCCAATTCCCTCCATTAAATCGTTTACAAGGATCTGTTGGTCTTTGCCATCGTCCAATGACGCTCGACTAACCGTGTTGCCTTGTGGTGGGTTCCCGCGATCCGTCCAGTAGATAATTCGCTCGTCGAGATCGAGATCCAGGTCGATGGGTTCGGGCAGACGGTCGAGGAACAGTTCAATATCGGTGCGATTGACGGCGTTCTCTCCCTTTGGAATTTCGAGCTTCGCGCGGAAGATGCGACCCTCTTTGGCATTGTCGCCACCCTTCTGCGTCCAATAGACCTTGCCGCCATCGCGATCGACCGCGATCCCCACGCACCATTTCTTGGCATCGACGCCAGGACGCGCGTCACCTTTACTCGTGTCCACCAGCGTTTCGATCTGAGAACCGTCGAGGTTCGCGCGCATGACGCGCATTCCTTCGCGATCCGACCAATAAACCTTGCCTCCTTGCTTATCGAGCTTCAGTTGTTTTGGAGTGAAGGTCGCGCCTTCCGGCACGATCGTTTTGCGATTGGTTCCATCGAGATCGGAGCGTTCAATGGATCCATCGTTCGCTTTCGGATTTCCCATATTGGTCCAGTAGATATGTCCGGCTTCGACATCGACTTCAATGCCGTCGGGAATCCGTTTCAGTCCATCAAGGACCACCCGGCGATCGGAGCCATCCGGATTGAGAGACTCGATACGGCCGCCACTCACATCCAGGAAGAAAACCCGTTCGGCTGGTTTGCCACTTGAGCCATCTTGGATCGTCTCACCGACTGTCTTCGTCGTTGCTGAACCATTCTTCGCCCGCAGCTTAATCAGTCCGAGGAGCTCTTCGTTTTCCCTTTGTGCAAGCTGGTCGACCGAAGCGTTTCCGGCGATCTGCGACACACCATCGACGATCGTCTGCTTCAGTTCGTCCGTGATGTCGGGGGTACCGAGAGATTTGATAATTACTTCGAGTCCGGGCATCAGGTGTTCCATGAAATGCTTGATTCCGCCTGGACCACCACCGAGGTGCCATTGCAAGGTGGGTCCCATCACTCCCCAACGGAGACCTGAGCCATAACTCACCGCGTCGTCAGCGTCGCTCACACTGAGCACACCCTGCTGAATCAGATACATGATCTCCTTATAGAGGGCTGCCTGCAGCCGGTTCCCGACGTGACCAGGGAGCTCCTTGTGTAAGTGAATCGGCTTCTTTCCGATCGACGCATAAAACTCAATTGCCCGTTGAATCGCTTCAGGCGAGGTCTTGGTTCCACCAACGACTTCAACCAATGGGATGATGTGCGGCGGATTGAAAGGGTGACCAATGACGATTCGTTCCGGATGTTTGCATTGCGACTGCATAACGCTGGGCGTAATTCCCGAAGAGCTCGAAGCGATAATTGAGTCCGCAGGGGTAGCAGCATCCATATCGGCAAACAACTTGATTTTGAAGTCCGGACGCTCGGGCCCGTTCTCCTGAACGAAGTCTGTCTGCGACAGCGCCTCTTTCATGTTGGCTGTGAAGCTGAGCCGTTCGCGAGATGCGCCGGGCGATAAACCTATCTTCTCCAGCGCCGGCCAGGCCTCGTCGATGTACTGGCGTAGATTGGCTTCAGCGTTAGGCGCCGGGTCGGTGGCGATCACGTCAAAGCCACGAGCCAGGTATTGCGCAGCCCAACTGGCTCCGATAACTCCCGTACCCACAATTGCGATGCGATGAATTGCTTTATCAAGAGACATAAGTGCTTTCCCCTTTGGTTAGTCTGTCGTGTTTCAAGCCGTGGTCGTCAAATGTCGTTGTCCTCTTCCACGTTTTCGAGCCTGGTTAGTCTAGTTAGATCTGCGGCGAGATTCTTTTCGGTTTTTGCTGAATCTATCTGTCTTTAGCTCGATTCACCTTCCGGAAGTCAAAACGTGGGCGGTGATCACAAGAATTGAGATCCCGGGGTATCACGTTCGACGTGGCCCGTGCTGCGATTGGTGGTTTGTTGAATGTGATTGAGGCGCTCTAACGGGAATCCAAACCGGGTCAGTTCATTTTACGTGGCTCAAATTCTAGACGATTAGCACCATCGCTAAATCAGATTGACCACCCATCCCAGCGTTGTTGTTTCGCTTCTTCCTCGCGACCGACCAGCGGAGCTTAAGCGACTGCGCCGTTTGGATTCTGCGACGCCAAAAATCAATTGCCGCGAGCAAATTGTCGAAAGAACGCCCGGTTGCAGATGGCTAAGATGCGACGCGTGGATAACAACGATGACGAAACGGTCTGGGTCACATATGCGGACCAACGTGATCGGGAAATCAGAGTTAACCAACGAAACACATTTGGAAAAGGAGCGGATATGAATTCAAGTAACGGCAAGGTAAAACTCAGTGAGAAAGGCTTGCTTACGCCTGATAATTGCGTGGTTGCTCTGATTGACCACCAGCCGCAAATGCTGTTCGGAGTCAGCAACTTCGATCGGCAAACGATCATAAACAACACGGTGGCCCTCGCAAAGGCTACTCAGGTATTCGACGTCCCGGTCGTGCTCACTACGGTGGAGACGAAAAGCTTCAGCGGGAATATTTGGCCTCAAATAAAGGCCGTGTTTCCGAACCAGGAAACGATCGAACGGACGTCGATGAATTCCTGGGACGACAAGAACTTCGTCGCGGCGATCGAGCGAACCGGGCGCAAGAAGATCGTCCTGGCTGGTCTCTGGACCGAGGTCTGCATCGCCTTTCCGACCGTTCAGGCAATTCAAGATGGCTACGAAATATATGTCGTTGAAGATGCCTGCGGAGACGTAAGTCAACTAAATCACGACAACGCGATGAAGAGGGTGATTCAGGCCGGAGCCAAGCCCGTGACCGTACTCTCCACGATGTTGGAATGGCAGCGTGATTGGGCTCACAAGGACACCTACGATGCCGTCATGGATATCGTGAAAACGCATATGGGAGCGTATGGCATCGGTGTGGAGTACGCATACACCATGGTCCATGGCCTACCAGCTTCAAAATTTGCCGAATACGAAGTCCCATCGCTTCTCGGAGCTCACTGACAGGACAAGGAGGCCAGAGGGTTGGCGTGGCAGCCCTCTGGTCGCAAAGAACTCAAACGAGCAGTTGGACCAGGGAGATTTCAATTATGCAGAAGAACGCTTTTACTCCAGATGACGGGGCAAACACATCAACTCGTACGCCCGAGGAGATCTACGCCAGCCACGGGCAGGCCCTGGTCGCAGAGGACGTGGACCGGCTCGCCGCGAACTTTGCCGAAGACGCGGTGCAGATCAGCCCTGCGGGCGTCAGGCGAGGACGGGACGGCATCCGCGAGGGATTCATCCAGTTGTTCAAGGATCTTCCGCAGGCCAACTGGAAGATGAGGACGACGCTGTTCGGGGGCGACGTGCTCTTCCTCGAATGGTCGGCCACGTCCGGGACCAAGCGGGCCGAGCACGGCGTCGACACCTTCGTCTTCCGCGACGGACTCATCCAGGCCCAGACCGTCCGTTACGCGTTGACTCGGAACGACCAGTAGCCGTTCGGTCTGGATCAGTCCGAACGGTCAAAAGCTCCAGCGGATTCTCGCAATCCACTAACGATAAGAAATAAGGAGATTTCAATGCCGGCTGACACGATATTGTACAACGCCAAGATTGCCACGAACGGAGTCCCGTCTTTCGTCGAGGCTGTTGCGATTACCGGCGGAAAGATCACCGCGATCGGGAGTGACCGCGAGATCTTCAACCTGCGTGGTCCCCTTACCGGCCTCTTTAATGCCGATGGCCGCACGGTGATTCCTGGCCTTATCGATTCACACATGCACCCGATTCGGGCCGGACTCAGCTACAACATGGAACTGCGATGGGACGGAGTGCCTTCGCTCGCCGACGCGCTACGCATGCTCAAGGAACAGGCCGCGCGGACGCCGGCGCCACAGTGGGTGCGGGTGATCGGCGGGTGGACGGAATTACAATTCGCCGAGCGGCGGATGCCAACCCTGGATGAAATCAATGCTGCGGCGCCCGACACGCCTGTCTTTGTGCTTCACTTGTATGACAGTGCTCTGCTAAATGCGGCAGCATTGCGTGCCGTCGGATATACAAAGGACACCCCTAACCCGCCTGGGGGAGAAATCCAACACGATAAGAATGGAAACCCAACCGGACTGCTGATCGCAAAGCCGAACGCGAATATCCTTTACTCTACTCTGGCAAAGGGTCCAAAGCTGTCACGCTCCGATCAGGCAAATTCAACGCGCCTCTTCATGCGCGAGCTAAATCGCTTTGGTCTCACGAGTGTCATTGACGCAGGTGGCGGCTTCCAAAATTATCCCGAGGATTATGCAGTAATCGAGGAGCTCCACCGCAGCGGCGATCTTACCCTCCGGTTCGCCGCCAACCTGTTTACCCAGCATCCCAATGGAGAGCTCGCCGACTTTCAAAACTGGACAAAGATAACGAAGCCAGGCGATGGGGACGACTTCTACCGGGTGAACGGCGCTGGCGAAATGCTTGTCTTTTCGGCTGCTGATTTCGAAGACTTTCTGCAAGTGCGTCCCGACATGCAGCCGGTGATGGAATCAGAACTTAAAGCGGTCATCCGACACCTCGCCGCGAACCGCTGGCCGTTCCGTTTGCACGCGACTTACGACGAGACAATCACACGCGTTTTGAACGTCTACGAGGAAGTCAACCGCGACGTTCCTTTTGATGGTCTCCACTGGTTTTTTGACCATTGTGAAACGATTTCCGACCGGAACATCGAACGGGTAAAGGCGTTAGGCGGCGGGATTGCGGTGCAAGACCGAATGGCGTTTCAGGGGGAGTACTTCGTTGATCGGTACGGCCGGCGACAAGCAGAACGAACCCCGCCGATCAGGCGCATGCTCGAGCTCGGGGTGCCCGTCGGCGCGGGCACGGATGCCACGCGCGTTTCGAGCTATAACCCGTTCGTCTCTCTTTACTGGCTCATCACCGGTAACACCGTTGGCGGTCTGAACCTGTACCCCGAAAACAATCGCCTCGACCGCGCGGAAGCACTCCGGCTCTATACCGTCGGCAGCTCCTGGTTCTCGACCGAGGAACGCAAGAAGGGGGCTATCGCTCCGGGTCAACTAGCCGACCTTGCCGTACTCTCGGCTGACTACTTTTCAATTCCTGAAGAAGAGATTAAGCGACTCGAATCGGTGTTGACGATGGTCGGGGGCAAAGTCGTTTATGCCTCGGGAGAATTCTCGAAGCAGGCGCCGCCGCCGCTTCCGGTCAGTCCAGACTGGTCGCCGATAAAGCATTACGGCGGCTATCAGCGACCGCAGGAGTCGAGCGTCGGCGAAGCGACTCGCGCCGCACGGTCGACAATCGAGCCGGACGCTCCTCATAAGCATCGGTGGATTCTGGGCGAAGCGGGCATGTGGAGTCTTGGCTGTGATTGCTTCGCATTCTGATAAGTGACGTATGAGTACGAAATCGCAACTACATTTAGGTGCGTTGATTCGCCACAGCTTGGTTGAGCTGATTCTTACGTGCGTCTTGCTTTTCGGAGTCACAACGTTCGTGAGATTTGTCGTGGGCGACTCGCCGATTTCTCGCGCGCTGCCGCAGATTCATGTTCAATTATTTCTGATTGGTGCGTTGGTCGCGGCGCTGCTGTCCTTATTAATAATTAGCCCACCGGGCAAAATCAGCGGCGGACACATGAATCCCGCCGTTTCGCTGGCGATGTGGCGCTTCGGCGTGTTTCCCGCGATTGGAATAGTCCCTTACATCTTAGCTCAGCTGCTCGGATCGATACTTGGAGTGCTTGCAGCCCGGGCGGTCTGGGGTCCAGTCGTCGCCCGACCGCCCGTGTTGTATGCCGTCATTCAGCCAGCGCCCGTCTGGTCGTCGGCGCCGCTGTTCGCCGCGGAACTCATCGGCATGGGGCTGATTGTTTTTTTGGTTGGTTTCTTCTTATCTAACCCGCGGCTGGCCCCAAAAGTTCCATGGCTGGTGGGAATTCTGATCGGGCTCGGGATTGCACTGCTGGGCACCCAAAGCGGCGGCAGCTTAAATCCTGCGCGCCAATTTGGGCCCGCAGTTGTGTCCGCACACACTGCCAAATTATGGGTGTTCCTGGTCGCTCCGATGGTAGGCGCTGAACTCGGAGCACAGCTGCTCCGCGCTTTTCGAAAACGACAGGTGCTCACGCACCGACTGTGCGGAACTCATCCTGACGGAGCCCGACTGGACGATCCCAGCGGTGAAGCGTGCCCTCCGATCGAGGCAGCCGCGTAGTATTTGAGTGAAAAACGATCTGGTTCTCTTTCCGTGTGAGTAAAGGAGATTCCGATGCGATTAGTGCGAGCATTATCTTTTGCGATTCTTTTGATCGTGGGAATGGTTCCCGTCGCGGTTGGTCAGCAGACAGCAACACCCAACGTAGCCGTTGCGCCGCAATACGACACAACACACGTTTACGTCACGCCAGAGGACTTCGACCGTTTCGTTGCGAGCGTCTTAGCAACCTTTGGCGGTACTACAACCAAACAGGTTGTGGTAAACGTGACACCAACGTCGAGCAGCACGCTCTCGCAGTTAATACTTACGCCGGTTGGATCGATATCCGTATTTGGCTACAAGACACCGGTTCCATATCAATTTGGCGTGGAGCGAACTGGATATCTGGTGAGTGACATCGAAGTGGCGGTCAGGGTCGCGCGAGTGACAGGCGCGGATGTCCTGGTTACTCCCTTCGACGATCCGATCGGAAAAGACGCGATCATCCAATGGCCGGGTGGCGTAAATACACAGCTCTACTGGCACACAACACCACCATCCTACAAGCCCCTCGAAACAATCCCTGAGAATCGTGTTTATGTGTCGTCCGAGAGAGCGAACTCATTCATTCAGAGCTTCCTTTCCTTTTCGAAGGGCGAGATTGTCTCTGACGAGAGCCAGGCACCGGGCGTTGAGATTGGCCGGCCGCGTGACACATATCGGAGGGTACGTATCTCATCGAATTTTGGAAAGCTAACTGTCCTGGTAACGGATGGTCAGCTTCCGTATCCGTACGGACGGGAGATCACCGGATATGAGGTGACTAACCTCGTGGACACGTTGGCAAAAGCTAAAGGCGCCGGCGCAGCAATTCTGGTTGCTCCATATCAAGCCGATCAGCGGCAAGCCAGCTTTGTGCAATTCCCTGGAGGCTATATCGCCGAGATTCACTCAGCGGTTAAGAAGTAGTCTCGGTTTAGAACGAGGACGCCATTTGAGAAACGGCCGGCAGAGGAAACATGGTTCAGCGGCTCCTGATAGTTTCGGCACTGGTTCTCTTTGTTTGTGTGAACGCGCGGGCGCAGTCAGACGCGGAGGCCGAGCCGAAGAATCCGGATCGCAGCTATAAGTTACTGCGGGCAGACGAAGACTGGAGCTTTCTGCGCGACCCGCGTCTCAGACGCGACCCCTGGGACAAGATCAAATACATTCGACTCCGCAAGAACGCTGATGACTGGTACCTGACGATTGGCGGAGAAGCCCGTGAGGTCTGGGAGCAGATCGGAAATGACAACTGGGGACAGCAACCCTTCATGAACGGATACCTCAACCAGAGGTATATGCTCTCGCTGGACTTTCACCTTGGCAAACGCGTTCGCACCTTCGTTGAGCTCAAAAGTGGGTTGAACACCTTCCGCCAGGGCGGTCCACGCCCGATAGATGAAAAGAAACTCGATTTTCAGGCGGCATTTCTGGAATTGAGTACCAGCGGCACGCGTAACTGGATCAAAATTCGGGCGGGCAGGCAAGAGATGGAATATGGTTCCGGACGATTGATCGATGTCCGTGAAGGCCCAAATGTTCGGCTCAGCTTTGACGGCGTCAAGTTGATGGCCAAAATCAACTCCTGGCGCATCGACGGATTCGCAATGCGACCCGATGTGGACAAACCTGGGTTCTTCGACAATGTCCCTAACCATGAGGTTGGCTTTTGGGGTGTGTATGCGACGCGGCCACTTAACAAGAGTACGTCTCTCGATGCCTATTACATCGGCCTGAATCGGAAGCATGCAACTTTTCAGCGAGGCACAGCCCACGAAGTACGCCAAAGCGTAGGCGCAAGAGTTTCGCGGCCTATCGCGACCAAACGCCCAGGGTGGGACTTTGACTACGAGGCGCTCTGGCAATTCGGCTCATTTGGCTCGACAAACATCCGTGCCTGGACCATGGCGTCTGAGAATGGCTATCGGCTTACGTCCGTCGCGCTGAAACCTCGCTTCAGCATAAAGGTAGATGTTTCCAGCGGCGATCATCCGAAATCGAATCCGAACACACTAGGAACATTCAATCCACTATTTCCGAAAGGTAACTACTTCGGGGTGTTGGCCAGCACCGGTCCCGGTGCCGTCAACTTCATCGATTTACATCCCAAGGCTGACCTGACGTTTCCTCATAGCATTACTGCCTCCTTCGACTGGATCGTTCAATGGCGACAAAGTCTTGAGGACGGAGTGTACTCGGTACCAGGCTCCTTAATTAGAGCCGCAGACGGTAGTCGCGCTAGGTTTGTGGGACACAGGCCTGGCACGGAAGTGCGATGGCAGGTCAACCCTCACCTTTGGTTTCAGGGCGATTACGGGATCTTTTATGCTGGTCGTTTTCTGAAGGACACACAACCGGGACGCAATCTTAACTACTGGGCACTGTGGGCCGGCTACAAGTTCTAGCGATAGGAGAGTTGCTCATGACGCCGGAGACTCGTCTCAATTTCACGCTGCCGTTATTGCTTTATATTGCTACGGCTACCACAGGATTGATTGATGCGATAAGTTACCTTGCACTCGGCCATGTGTTCACGGCAAACATGACCGGCAACGTCGTCTTCCTCGCGTTCGCTGTAGCCGGAGCACCTGGGCTCTCGATTACCCGTTCGCTCACCGCGCTCGTTGCATTTCTGATCGGCGCCTTGATTGGCGGTCGCGCTGCTACTCGTCTTTCAGAACGCGTGAGACCGAATTGGATCACGACAGCCCTGATCATGGAGTCCGTTTTGTTGCTCGTCGCAACGCTCACTGCTTCTATCAATTTCCGTAATTCGTCGGGAAGTGCGTTGCCATTGTATTCAATCATAGTGCTTACTGCGCTAGCGATGGGAATTCGAAACGCAACAGTTCGGAAGATGGCGATCCCGGATCTCACGACTACGGTTCTGACCCTGACCATTACCGGTTTCGCGGCCGATTCAAGATTCGCGGGCGGCACCAGTCCACGATGGCGCCGGCGTCTCCTGGCAGTTCTCCTGATGTTCTTCGGAGCAGTGATAGGAACGCTGCTACTGAGGCGCTCGGTGGTGTTGCCCCTGGCTACCGCAACACTCTTGTCAATTTGCTGTGCCGTGATATCAATGAAACAGCGAGTCGCTTTGGCGACGCGTGCAGCGAGTTGATTCGTCACGATGAGAGGAAGAAGAAGAGATGTTACAAGTTATTAGATCAAATCAGAGAGGCCACGCCAACCATGGTTGGCTCAACAGTTATCACACTTTTTCATTCGCCGATTATTACAACCCGGACATGATGGGTTTTCGCTCTCTGAGAGTGATTAACGAAGACCGCGTGACCCCTGGCCAGGGCTTCGGCACACACGGACACGCCGACATGGAGATTTTGTCCTATGTAGTCGAAGGCGCAATCGCGCACAAAGATTCAACCGGCGGCGAAGAAGTCCTGCGACCGCATGAGTGGCAACGAATGACTGCCGGCAGCGGGATCAGGCACAGCGAATACAATCCGTCGAAAACCGAACCTCTGCATTTTTATCAAATCTGGATTCTGCCGGAAAACGAAGATTTAGCGCCCGGTTATGAGCAAGAGATGTTTGCGCCCGACGACAAAAGGGGAAAGCTGAAACTCGTCGCCTCAAATGATGGCCGTGACGGTTCATTGAAGATCAATCAAGACGTTTGGGTCTTTGATTCGATATTGAATGAAGGCGAGGCCGTTTCCTACGATTTGACCGAAAAGCGTTATGGTTTTCTGCAAGTCGTCAAGGGTTCTTTGGAACTAAACGGTGAAACTTTGCGGGCGAGCGACGGCGCTGCAATCAGTGCTGAAGAACTGCTAAAGATAAAAGCGCTCGTAGACGAAACGGAGTTTATTTTATTTGATTTGGCATAATCACCACTAACAAATTGAACCACTTCTTATCAACTCCTCTCGCTTGCAGCTTTATGAGCGCGGCTACTGAGGTGGTCGGCGGGACTGGCGTTAGCTAATGCGTCACTTTTATCAATCTGCTGAGTCCCGATATCAAGGAAGTAGCGAGTCGTTTTGGCAGCGAGTGCAACGCGCTGATTCGCTGCTGTCATGATCGTTGGCTCAAGCAGAGTTGTTGGCAGGACGAGCCGAGGAGCAAAATGGTTTACCCGAATGTAGCAGTGCAGCCCTGCGACGCTGCAGGCGTCAATGAGTCAGTGTTCGAAGGATTTCGCGCGCATGAAACCAGTCTCGGCACATTAAGAATCCTTAGGGCATTGCCAATTCGGAAGAGGCGACTGGTTGGCGCGTGGTGTTTTCTCGACCGATTCGGGCCGCTTTCCTTCAGCGACGCCAAACCTATGGACGTCGCGCCGCATCCGCACATCGGTCTGCAAACAGTGAGCTGGTTGCTGCAAGGAGAGGTCATCCACAACGATAGTCTTGGTAGTGAAGCATTAGTCAGACCAGGTGGTGTCAACGTTATGACGTCCGGCGGTGGCATTGCCCATGCGGAAGAGACACCTCGAAAGAACAGCGGCCTCTTGAACGGCGTTCAGTTGTGGATTGCGCTTCCCGATGCCGACCGAAATGGTCAGGCGTCCTTTCAGCACATTGACGAAGTTCCGATCATTGAGCAAGACGGCAGCATGGTGAGCGTCTTTGCCGGTTCTTTGCTTGGTCGGTCGTCGCCGGCAAAACATTTCTCCCCGATTCTCGGAGCGGACATTGCATTGCACTCATTTGCGGACCTGGAGCTGCCGTTGGACCCGTCGTTTGAGCATGCAGCACTGCTGATGACAGGCGATGCTGAGATCGATGGTCAATCAATTGACGCGAAGAATCTCTGGTATCTCGGGACAAATCGCTCGAGTGTCGAATTCAAGAGCAGCGGTGGAGGTCGCGTGTTGCTACTTGGCGGGCCTCCCTTTCCGGAGAAGATCCTGATGTGGTGGAACTTTGTTGCGCGCACGCCCGAAGAGATTGCGCAGGCACGATCAGATTGGCAGGGTCATCAGAGATTTGGCGAGGTGAGATATCGAGGGCCGCGGATCGCCGCACCTCCGCTAAAGCGGTTCGCACCGCCCAATCCAGCAAGCTGATCAAGGTCGTCCTTCATGTACCGGGCTCTAAAATGATTTCATGGTCGGAATTGTTTTTCTAAGCCTCGTCTAACGCTGCCGATAAGAACCATGTCCGCCGTTCAGTCTCATCAATCCAGTTCTCGATCAAGCTCGCTGTGGCAACGTCGCCGTTGCGGTCGGACACCTCATGCGTCAAACGTAGGAACCCGGTTAGCTGTCTATTATCGGAACACAACTCGGCGAGCATCTCCGTCCCGCTGAGGCTCGCATCATCATTGTCTTGCAGGCGTTGATGCCGGCTAATGTCGCTTATGGAACGGAGTGTGACGCCGCCGATCTTTCGGGTCCGTTCGGCAATGTCGTCGCTCATCGCAAAGATTTGCGCCGCCTGTTCATCCAAGAGCAGATGATAGTCTCGGAAATGTGGACCGCTAATGTGCCAATGGAAGCTCTTGGTCTTTAGGTACAGGGCAAAGACATCGGCCAGCAGAAGGTTCAACGACTCCGATATCTCCACGACGCCCTCTGGTTTAAGATCGGTTGGAACTATGAGATTGCCCTTCGTATATTCGCTTATTTGAGTCATTAAGTGTCTTCCCTTCAAATCCAACATCATTTCTCATTTCGCTCCAGTACATCTGCAGAGATTACCATCGCAACCCGCCCTCAACTTCCATGTGCTTGCCGCAATTTGCAGATTCTTGCCCAAACGAGGTGAATGACCCCGGCGCAAAGACAGCAGTCCCGCGCAACCATCGAAAATACTTCGAACAGTCCGCTTAGTACTCTCGGTCAACGATACGGTTTAACTGGCTAAGAGATACACAGACCGGGGGAGGAAATATGGATCAGATCTTATTTCTTATTGTGCTGCTTCTCGCATATCTTGCGGCACTCTTATTCGTCAAGTATGACAACAAGAGAATTGAAGCTGAATGCAAATTCACAAAACGATCTGACTCCATTGATAAGTATAGAACGCTGTCTCAATCAAATAATGGGCGACTGGAGATGGCGGAAGGCGCTGCGCCCCGACACAATCACTTCACGCGGATGACGCGGAGCGCGAACCAATCTGAATATGCGCAACGTCAAAACGATCGTCGTCGCGAACACGAGAGCGCCGCAGGCGACGTGGGCCACGGTTATGCTAATCATCGGATTCAACGGCTGCGGATCGTTGGGTGAAGCAAGGCGCGTCATATACGCAGCGATGCCGAGCATGAGTTGCACAGCCAACAATACCAAAGCGATGGCGGCTGGCCGGGTCAGAAACCTTTCGCCCTGGTAGCGGTGTAGCAAGACTGAACACGCACTTCCCAAAGTCAAGACCACAGCCAACGCTCCTCCGGCATGCGCAATCACCAACGCTAGCGGCAATGGTTGGTCCCAGGTCGCCGAGTGCCGCAGCGTAGCGCCAAGAATCAATTCTAAGCAAACTGTCGCCACGGCCGTGGCGCAGAGGCGCCGAACAGGGACGATTCCCTTCTCTTCCAGGCGCGGTTTTTCCTGTATCCAGCTCTTCGAAGTAAAGATCGCCAGGCTAACCGTCGTACAAAAGAACAATTGGGCCAAAGTCGCATGGGCCGCAGACACCGCCAGCGGTAGATTTAGTTTTACCGTCAACCCGCCCAGCAGGCCCTGGGTAATAACTGCGATGAGACCGAACAAGCCGAGTCGCCTCGCCCATGGCCGTTCCTCTTTCAAGAACAGGTAGACAACCAAAGCTATGGTGAGCACCCCGACAGTCGTCGCCACCATTCGGTGTCCGTGTTCCCAAAACAGATTACCAACCATCTTTGGGAACACCTGCCCATTTGAAAGAGGCCAATCGCTGGTGGCTAAGCCGGCGTCGTGGCTGGTTACGAGAGCACCTGCGATGATCAGGACAAATGTCGCGCAAGCAACCAGGACAGTAAAACGGTGAAGACCCTTCATGAATGCCCAGGTGTGGAAAGTATTCCCCTACAGCCTATTCCTAAATGCTTTCGGGGTCGTCCAAACAAGTTTGCGAAAAGTGGTCGTGAAATGACTCTGGCTGGCGAAGCCGGCCCGCAATGCGATGTCAGCGATGGGGAGGTTTGTATCTGACAACAACTTCTTGGCCCGCGCAATCCGCTGCTCAGTCATATACGCATTCGGACTGATTGCCATCGATTGTTTGAACGCGCGCGAGAAGTGAAAGTAGCTCATCTGGACTGCTTCTGCGACTGCGCTCAATGTGACCGTCTGTTCCTGATCTAGATTCTCGTTGATGAATTCGATCGCTTTGCGCAGTTTTCGCGGCGCCATTCCGCCACGACTCGTGTGCAAGACTTTCAGATAGCTGTATCGCCGGACCAGCTGCATCGCGAGCACCTTAGCCAGGGAATCGGCATACAGTCGTCCGATTACGTTGGACTCTTTGAGTTCCTGGCGCAAAGACATACCGATGTGATGTAAATGCTCGTCTCTGATGCCAAACTGAGTGGCGATCGAAACCTGACCGTAATCAACATCTATCGACTCGGCAGTCGTCCGCAGAAATTGCGGATCGAGATACAGATGCAGAGTGTGGCTTTGGGTATCTTCCTGTTGCCAATGAACCGATAGGCCGGCCGGGACCACGATGATTTCTCCCGGTTCCAAAGTCCGCTCAAAGTTCTCGTTACCGATCCGCGCCGTTACGTTCACGGAATGACCTAATTGAATCACGATGCAGTGGTTTTCAAGGGGAGGCATGGTCCATTCCGAGATCGTCTGCCGCATCTCAAGGGCGCGCAGATTCTGCCATCCAAGAGGTTGGCTTGAGGCCACCACGGCCTCGGGGTAGATGGCCGATAGTTCGCTCACCACTGTGGGTGCGATTGCCAATCTGTGCCGCCCGCCAAATTTGACGATGTGCTCCGCCACTGGACGCACCGTAGCCGATTGGATGAAGTAAGCCGGTGATTGTGATCGAACCGTGGCAGCACTACTCATCTTGCTTCCCTCCTCGTCGCGCGCGGCCAAAAGAGTTGTATTCACCCATCCCGCCGATTTGATCGCCAGTATGGGGTTTCCCCCGCAGTTTCAATTCTGCGCGCTACCCGTTCCCTGCGCCTCGAAAGCATTTTTCTCACTATTCTTTCGTCTTCCACTCATCGTTATTTCCTGAAAACCTATGCCTTTTATCGTATCGCTCGCTTGCACGTCGTTCCTTCAACTATTCGTTTCTCAAACTGTGTCCGATGATGGACGCATTTTGTTCCTTTGAGTTTTTTCGCGAAACCCCAGATGGTGCGAGCCAAGTGTACCTAGATTGAGTGAGCCCCAGGCTACCCTCACTGACTAGGGCTAGCGCGAGGTATTGCGTTTGGATTGTCGTGACGAAGATCGGGAATACGAATGCAAGGCAAATGCAAATTATTTCGGCTGTCTATTCTTGCGTGGCGGGACAACGGTGACGCGTAGGCCGAACAGTTTCGCATCCACCGAATATGCTCCCGGACCAAGGAAGAAGAGCGCGGCAGAAGTAAGTATTCTGAGGATAAAGACGAAGTCGCCCGCCCGGTCGCCCAGAAAGAGATTTGCTACGGCGGTCGCGCAGGCAATCACAGCGAGGATCGGTGTCAAAAAGCCGAGACAGAGCGAGAGCGAAATTACGGCGATGAGAGAAACCACCAACCAGTAAAGAGCAGATGAAGAAAAGTTGAAGCGATGTGTGATATTCAAAGCAAACATCGCGGCGGTAGCTAATCTCAAAAGCAGAAGCCCCAAACCCGGGCCCCCTTGGGGAAACATTGAGTAGAGACGCTGCATGAATATCAGGTTAACGATTATCTGTGAATTGCAATACCCGACTTGAGGCTACGATTGCATCACCCTTTAGAGGGATGGGTGAATAATCCCACGTGGGTTATGACCAAGGTCTGTTATTGCCGGCCAACTTCAGAACTGAAGCTTCAGCGCAAACTGAATCGAACGCGGTCCGCCAATCTGATAGAGCGGGTTGAGGCCCCCATTCGCGCCTCCTGATCCCAGACTGTTCGCCAGTGTTTGCGTCGAGAATCCGAACAGAGGGCCGGTCAGGAGGTTGACCGGACTGCCGAAATTTGGATGGTTAAAGATGTTGAAGAACTCTGCCCGAAAACGAAGCTCTAATTTCTCAGCAAGATGAAATTGGCGCTGCAATCCAACGTCCGCTTGCCAGGCGCCGAACCCTCGCAGCACATTACGTCCGAAATTACCCTGCTGTCCCGCTGGTGCCGGCGTGAAAGCCGCGCGATTGAAAATCTTGCCGCCAGGATATTGCGACCCAAAGAGTTCAAGAGGCACTCCGGGATTGACGTTCGGGCGAGGCGCGAGGGCCACACCAGCAACAAAGAAGGTTGCGGCAACGATGTCAACTGGGGGAGCCGACCTGGCAAAAATGAAACTATCCAGCGACCAGTCGCGCAGTACCGTCCTGATGAACTTGTGCGACTCCGGAGAGGGCAGATCGTAGGTTACGCCGGCTGTGAACGAATGCCGGATGTCAAAATTGGAATCTCCACGGTCAACTTGTGGATTGGCAATCGAGCCTGGTGTGTTCAGGTTCCCGGCGGCGGTATCGGACGAGGCAATATCGATCGAATGCGAGAATGAATACGATGCCAATCCTTGCAGCCGACGTGATAAGCGCCTCTGGAAGGTGAGTTGTAGAGCGTGGTAGTCGGATGTCGCCGAATTGTCGGTAACACCCACGGAGAGAAAATTCGGATTGACATTAAACAGATTGGTCGCCCTAAGCAGATCGCGTCCAATCGCGCCGACGTAGGTCGCCGACATACTTTGGCTTTTTCCGATGAACTGCTCCAGCGCGACGTTCCATTGATACGTGCGCGGGAGCTTCAAATTAGGGACGGCCACAAAAATTGTATTAACGGGTGGATTGGTGCTTAGGGCCGGCGGCGCTGCGTTCTGTGGACTTAGTGGAAACGCGGCCAGCGTAAGATTTCTAGTGGCGCTGTATGGAAAGGAGCTGGAGGCTACTCCGAGCGATCCTTGCCCCAGATCGTAAAAGATGCCGAATCCCGCTCGCAGCACGGTACCCCAATTTGGCCTGTCCGCGAGTTGATAACCAAATCCCACTCTGGGTGCGAAATTGCCATAAGTTGTTTGGTAAAGGTCGGTGCCCCGAGGCGCAAGGGCAATCGTTGGCGGATTATCCAGCCCGGTTACCGTGAATGGATCGTCGGACGCGTGCTTGCCCTTCAGCGCCGGATTGATGTCCCACCTTAATCCATAAGTCACAGTCAATCGGGGAGTGATCTTCCAGGCGTCCTGGCCGTAGAACGAAAAGTTCTGTGACAGCAGTGAGTTCGTTTGAAACGTGGCGGGCTGGGCGAATGATGCGGTCCCGGAAAGAGCGCCTCCCGGAGCCAGGGTCATTCCCGTGAAGAACACAAATGGCCGGTACGAGAACGGGCTGGTAAACGGGGCCAGCCAGCGATAGTCCACCCCAAACTTCATCTGATGGCTGCCTCTGGTCATCGATAGGTTGTCGATAAGATTTACCTGGCGTTGCTCGTCCGTGCCACCTTTGCCCTGACCGTACTCACCCACGCCTGAGATTAAAAACAAGTAAGCGCTATCGGAGGACGAGATGCCAGAGGGAAACAGGAGGGAATCCGGCAGCGGCACAGCCCCACCCAAGTTATCCACGGCGAATTTAGCGGCGACTCTCTGGTTGCTGTAGTTCAGCCGCACTTCGTTGCTGATTCGGGGCGTGATCGCTTCTGTCAGGCCAAGCGTGAACGTGTGCACCGTCGATGAGATCAGGTCAACAGTGCTGAGTGCGGGCGTGGTAAAGGGAGCAGCCCGCTGGGCCAGACTCGAGGGAGAATAATTGTAGCGTGCAAACAAATTCAGCTTGGCGTTGACGGCATGGTCCACGCGGACGCTATAAGCATCAACCGACGAAGGATCAGAGTAGCTTGCGTTGAACTGGGCCACGCCGGGCCCGGCGGCTGGACCATTCGGCATCGGATACGCGTTCAAAAATGGCCGCGTAGCGACGGGAGCTAGCAGCCGCGACGCTGTGTCTGGAACTATACTTTGCCGAGTGAAGGGCTGGCGCAGCCGCAAGCCTTCATAAGAAAAGAAGAAAAAACTCTTGTTCTTGAAAATTCGACCACCGAAGACACCGCCAAAATCATTCTGATGCTCGACCGGTTTCGGCAGATGATTGAAATTGGCGAACCAGTTGTTGGCGTCCAGGGCGCCATTCCTGAAATATTCGAACATCGTCCCATGAAAGGTGTTCGTTCCTGAGCGCGTCGCAATTGAGATTTGTCCGCCGGGAGTCCGTCCAAACTCCGGAGCAAACGAAGACGTTTGGATGCGAAACTCCTGCATCGCATCGACTGAAACCAGACTGTTCGTTCCACCTGAAGCGGTAAGCGCCGGTAATGCCCCGCTGGCGCTCTGGCCCATCGCCAGGAAACCGGTGACGCCGAAATTGGCGCTGACCCCATCTACGGAGAAATAGTTGGCATCTGTGCGCTGGCCATTAACGCTGAATTGTCCCTGGTCGAAAAGAGCGGTCGGCGTCAGGACCACGCCCGGGGTGAGCGCGATCAACGTTTGAAAAGTGCGGCCGTTGAGAGGGAGATTCTCGACAAACCTGCGATCGATCACTGTGCTGACAGCCGCCGACTCAGTATTCACCAGCGGCGCGCCGCCCTCGACGGTTACGAGTTCTGACACATCGCCCAGCGTCATTTCAAAGTCGATTTTGAGCGCATCCTGAACGTGAAGGATCAGATCCGGCTTGACCAGTTTTTTGAAACCAGTCTTTTCGATTTCGAGGCGATACAGGTTTGGTGCAAGATTCGCCAGATAGTATTCGCCCGAGCCGTTCGTAGTGGTTTCGTATTGAACGTTAGTGCCGGCACTAATGACGACAACCTTGGCGTCAACAATTAAGGCCTTCTGCGGATCGGTTATGCGACCGGCGAGCGAAGCGTTTGTGGATTGCGCGCGAACACAGGGAAGCCAAACAACGACGAGAAACACAAATGCGAGCACTCGGATCATTGATGGCAACCTCAGATCAGGACGTGTGCGCAAGGCTACTGCGGACTCGCCGAGAAGGTCAATTCCCAATGGTGGTGATCTTTCGATCCCTCAATAGAGGGATGCCCATGGCCCCGGTCGTAAGGTAAATCATCCTGGTGAGTGAGTCTGTTAGGAAAAAGAAGCTTGCTCAACTTCTTATTCACACCGGGCCTCAGCCCGGTGTCTGTCGAATTTCAATTAGGGCAGAACCGTTTCAACGGTTTTCCGCTTGTTTGGCGTCAACCTATGCGAAACCGTTGAAACGGTTTCTTTATCTGTGCCCCACTGCATCACCGGGCTGAAGCCCGGTGTGAATGAGAAGGCAAGCACTTCCCCACAACTGCTTCGCGGGCTGAGATCATGATGGGGTAACATGTGCACCGCATGCCGGAAGCAATCCCTGGAAGACGACACGTAATCCCGCATAGCATATTGCTGGCTTGCCTCCTGCTCGTGTGCCCCTCAGTCTTCGCGTTGGATCCGTCACTCGACATCAACCAATACTCGCACCGCGCCTGGACAGTCCGCGAAGGATTTTTCAAAGGCGAAGTCGACTCCATTGCCCAAACGCCCGATGGCTACATTTGGCTGGGTAGCACGTTCGGATTAGTTCGCTTTGACGGAGTGAAGAGCGTCAACTGGCGGCCGCCACAAGGTCAGGGTCTTCCTTCCAATGGCGTCATTAGTCTGCTGGCCTCACGCGATGGGACGCTTTGGATCGGCACCCTGAACGGCCTGGCCAGCTTCAAAAACGGCAAGCTCACGGTTTACCCGGAAACCATTGCCCACTTCATATACGCGATTGTCGAAGACCACGAGGGAACCATCTGGGTCAGCGCGCTTTCGAACGCGCTCGGCAAGCTCTGCGCCGTTCGCAACGGCAGCATGAACTGCGAGGGCGAAGGGACGATCGGCCGCGGAGCGTTCAATCTCTACGCGGACAGCAAGGGTACTTTGTGGGCCGGAGTGAAGGACGGATTGTGGCGCTGGAACCCAGGGCCGCCTCGATTCTATCCGCTGCCAGGCCAACCCGACGGCATACAAGGGCTCGGTGAAGCGGAGGACGGCACGCTCCTGGTGGCATGGAATGGCGAGCTGCAAAAGCTCCGCGACGGAAAGACCGAGGCTTATCCGTTGCCGGGGATTGTGGGACCGGTACAGGTGAGGAGGATATTCCGCGACCACGACGGCAGCCTTTGGCTGGCGACCTACACCCACGGCATTTTGCGCCTGCATTCGGACCGTACGGATGTGTTTACCCAATCCGACGGACTTTCCGGCGATGTGGAGTACGCCCTCTTTGAGGACCGGGAGAGCAACATTTGGGTGACGACCGCTAACGGCCTTGACCGCTTTCGCAACTTAGCGGTTTCTACGCTGACCACCAAACAGGGTCTGTCGCATGATGGCGTCGCTGCGGTCCTGGCAGATAAGGACGGAAGCCTTTGGTTCAGCACGTTCGCCGGGCTGGACCGGTGGCGGGACGGCAAGATCGAAACCTACCCTCTTGGCCGGACCGGCACTCTGAATGACCTCCCCGCCTCTCTTTTCCAGGACCGCTCTGGCCGGATCTGGGTCTCGAAGAGCTCGGGATTCGGCTATTTGGAGGGCCCGCGCTTTGTCCCGCTGCGCGACGTCCCCCAGCGTGGCCTGGTGCTTGCCGTCGCCCAGGACCGGGCCGGCGACTTGTGGTTAGCGAATGAGCATCTTGGGCTCTTTCACCTGCAGGCAGGAAATGCATTCCATCAAATCGCCTGGGAGACTTTGGGACACAAGGAACACGCCAGTGTTCTGGCCGCTGATCCAGTTAGAGGCGGCGTATGGATTGGATTTTTTCTGGGCGGCATCGCTTATTTCGAGAAAGGCCAGGTGCGCGAGTCGTACACATCCGCCGATGGGCTCGGCGCCGGACGGATCAGCAGCTTTCATTTCGATCACGACGGCGCGCTTTGGATCTCCACAGAGGAAGGCGGGCTGAGCCGGCTGAAAAACGGGAGCATTGCCACCCTAACCAGCAAGAATGGCTTGCCCTGCGACACGGTGAACTGGGTGATGGAAGATGACGACCATGCCTTCTGGCTCTACACGGCCTGTGGCCTGCTGCGCATTGCACGCTCCGAGTTGGACGCCTGGGTGGCTGATCCAAGGCGGACCATCCAAGCCACGGTCTTCGATACTTCCGACGGCGTAAGGACCCTTGCTGCTGGTGGCCACTACAGCCCCGGGGTCGCCAAGACTTCGGATGGGAGACTGTGGTTCCTGCCCGGGGACGGAGTGAGCGTCATCGATCCGCGTAACCTTCACCTCAACAAACTTCCGCCGCCGGTGCACGTTGAGCAGTTCATCGCTGACCGCAAGACTTATGACGCCAGTGGACAGGTTCGTCTGCCGCCGTTGATACGCGATCTGGAGATCGACTACACGGCACTGAGTCTCGTCGCGCCGGAGAAAATACTTTTTCGCTACAAGCTGGAAGGCTACGACCGCGATTGGCAGGACGCCGGCAATCGCCGGCAAGCCTTCTATACCAATCTTCCTCCACGCAACTATCGCTTCCGCGTCATGGCGTGCAACAACAGCGGCGTGTGGAACGAGGCCGGCACCTACTTCGATTTCACCATCGCGCCGGCCTATTACCAGACCACCTGGTTCCGGGTGCTTTTCGCGATTGCTTTTCTCATCTTGCTCGGCGTGATCTACCAACTGCGTTTGCGTCAGGTGGCGGGGCAAGTGCGTGCGCGCATGGAAGAGCGACTCGAAGAGCGCGAGCGAATCGCGCGAGACTTGCACGATACTCTTTTGCAGAGCGTGCAGGGATTGATCCTGAAGTTCCACGCGGTCGCAAAACAGATTCCAAATGATGAGCCGGCTCATGACGCTTTGGAGAAAACGCTCGATGATGCCGACGAGGTTCTGGCTGAAGGACGAGACCGCTTGCGAAATCTGCGCGCTACGTCAATCCCAATCGGTGGTTTGCCGGCGGCCTTCGAGCGGGTTGCAAAAGAGACCACGCAGGGCGCTGACGCGACCTTTAAGACGGTTGTCGAAGGCAGAGTGCGAGAGTTGCACCCCATGGTCCGGGAAGAGTGTTATTGGATTGGGCGAGAGGCGATTGTCAATGCTCTCACTCACTCGAATGGCCACAAGGTTGAAGTCGAGATCACTTACGATCCGAGACAGTTTCGCTTGCGGGTCCGTGACGATGGCCGGGGCATTGATCCTAAAATCCTTGAAGAAGGCCGCTCTGATCACTGGGGCTTGCAAGGGATGCGCGAACGGGCACAAAAGCTCGGCGGGCAATTAAACCTTTGGAGCCGCCCTGAGACCGGAACCGAAGTTGAGTTGATCATTCCGCGAACCAGCGCCTACCAGAGAGCTCATGACAAGTCGAAGAAGTTCTGGCTGCGACCTTCTTCCGGCAACAATGATGCGGCCCCGAAAGCGTGAGTCTAAGAGATGTCGATGATGCCGCGCTTAAGCGCAATAGTTACGGCGTGGGTGCGATCGTTCGCGCCAAGTTTTGAAAGAATACTCTTCATGTGAGCCTTCACGGTTTCTTCGGAAATCCTGAGGTGGGCAGCTACCAACTTGTTAGCGTTGCCGGCAGCCACTTCTCGCAAGACTTCGATTTCGCGCGCGGTGAGCGCATCGTCCGAGTGGTGCTCAGCCATCTCCACGGCGATTTCCACTGGGATTCGTTTCTTGCCGGCATGGACAGTGCGAATTGTCTCAACCAGCTCTTTTCGCACCATGTTCTTGAGCATGTACCCCGAAGCGCCGGCGTTCAGCGCCCGGACGGCCTGGACGTCGCCGGCGTAGGTGGTCAACACAATAATCCGGGCGTCAGGAAACTCTTTACGGATGGCCAGAATCGCCTCCGTTCCATTCATAACCGGCATCTGCAGATCCATAAGCGTTATGTCCGGACGATGCTCGCGGTATTGCGCGATTGCCTCACGCCCATTACTCGCCTCGGCGACGAGCACCATGTCTGCTTCGGTGCGAAGGACCGCGGCGATTCCTTCGCGCAGCATCGGATGATCGTCCACGGATAAAATCCGAATGCGGTTGCCCTCGCTCATAATTTCTCGACGTCCAAATGACTCGACGCGTCCGAGTCAGTCGGCATAAAGCATCCAGCCATCCTCTCGGATTTGCAAAATGAAATTGAGTCGGGAGTCTACTACGAATGCTCAAAAACCGTTAGAGAAGAGGTCTATTATCCCACGCTTCAACGCGATCGTTACCGCATGGGTGCGATCGTTCGCGCCGAGCTTTGCCAGAATACTCTTCATGTGAGTTTTGACTGTCTCTTGGGAAACGCAGAGTCTATTCGCAACGATCTTATTGGCATTGCCGGCGGCGACCTCCTGCAACACCTCGATCTCGCGGTCGGTCAATGCGTCGTCCGTGTGATGCTCCGCCAGTTCAACGGCGATCTCAGGTGGAATCTTCTTCTTGCCGTGGTGCACGCTGCGAACGGTCTCGATCAATTCTTTTCGCACCATATCCTTCAGCAGAAATCCGGAAGCGCCAGCCCGGAATGCACGGCTTGCCTGGATATCGCCGCTGTAGGTGGTGAGGACAACAATCCGAGCATCGGGAAACTCCTTGCGAATGGCCAGAATTGCCTCCGTTCCGTTCATGACTGGCATCTGTAAATCCATAAAAGTTATGTCGGGCCGGTGAGCACGAAATTGCTCGATCGCTTCCCGGCCATTGCTGGCTTCCGCGACGAGAACCATGTCCGGTTCAGTGCCAAGTACCGTAGCAATGCCTTCGCGCATGATCGGGTGATCGTCTACTAATAGGATTCGAATCCGTTGGTCGGCCGCGCCCATGGTGACCGTGCTCTTTCTGGTCTGACGCGCCGCCAATGGATTCACGAATTGCGAGTCGCGATCGTCCCTAACCCTCAAACTCATTTCACAACCCTCCTGAAGAAACTAAACCTCCAGACTCCTTTTCGGTTGGCTATTGGAAAAACTTCCGGAACGATTCATTAGGATTCATTACAGCCGTAAGGACACGCGGGCCCCAAGCCGAGTCTATTGCACCAGATGTCGATCGAGACCGCCTCATAATCTGCACACGCTGGGCACGCTGGCAACCAATGAAAATGGACGGTTAACAAGATAGGGTCGTAGAAAGATTTGCGACACACCGACAACCGTAGTAATCACACTGCAGTTTTCTGTAGTTCAGTTAGGATTCAAAATGGATTTGATTCGCTCTGACCATCCAGGCCGTGCGCTGCGAAAGGCAATGCGACCGGGAACTACCAGCGTGATGACGGTACCCGACGCTGGAGAGCTGACCAAGGTCAACTTGCTTCCGATTCGTTCAGTCCGTTCTCTCATACCGCGCAAGCCAAAATGACCTTCCTTGCCTTTATCTAAGACATCGGGGTCGATGCCCGCGCCATTGTCGCTGACCGACAACGTTAGATCGTTCCCATATTTGAGTGTTACCTCAAGGCGGTCACCGCCTGAGTGCAGGCAGGAATTTCGAATTGCCTCGTAACCAATCCGGTAGATTTCATCACGAACAACCGGATGCGTCTCTCGGGACTCTCCAGTTACGGAAAACGATGTTTCGGCACGACTCTCCTTGGCGGATTCCACTATTGCTCGTTGAAACGCTTCGGCCAGATCATTCTTTTGCGTGGTTGACGCGCGGAGCGAGTTAAGCGCGACGCGTCCTTCTTCAGTAGCCTGTTCCAGCCACGTCGACAATTGTTCCATAGCGCGCTCCATCCGCGCGTGATCGGCCGTGTCCTTCAAAGCATGATCCGCCACCATCTTGCTTGCCTGGACTGTCTGGAGAAACGTGTCATGTAGTTCGCGTGCGACGCGTGTGCGCTCATCCAGACGTTCGTCGAAGCGGGCGCCCATCCGGCGGGAGATTTGTCCCACCCGCAAACGATAAACAAGCCCAGCGAGGAGAATGCCGAGAGCGAACATCGCGACCACGAACCAGCGTTTTTGATAAAAGTATGGTTGTTGCGTGATGCTAAAGACCATTCCCTGCCGGTCCCAGATGCCAGTCCGGTTGCACGCGCGAATGTGCAATGAATGTGTCCCGACCGGAATGTTGCTGTAGATCGCGTGTGGATTCGCGGCGGCGGCGTCCAGCCATTCCGAGTCCACGCCATCCAAGCGGTATTGGAAACGAATTTTTTCGGGCGACGTAATCTCGACGGCCGCGAAAGCGATCTCAAGGTGGTTGGTTCCTGGTGGCAGGACGACATCGTGGACAGCTCGTTGCGTGTTCCGCCCTATCGTCACGTCTGTAAGATAGATCGAAGGTTTCGTATTTGTGATCGGCAAGCGACGAAGATCGAATACGGCCAACCCTTTAGGCGTCGCAGCCAAGAGCTTGCCGTCACCAGTCAAAGCCAGATCATGTTGCCCCCCGCCAGTCGTTTGAGCCGTAGCTAATCCATCGGCCACCGAAAACGCTTCATAGTCCAAAGGTTCATCGCGCAAGCGCGATTTTGCAAATTGACCTGGCGCCACTCTAGAGATAGCGTTGCCGGCAAACCACAACTCCCCCTCATTTGTTTCCACCATGTCGAACGCCGATCCTACCCCAGCGAAGCGCTCAGCGTGATCTTTGGCGAGCCGCAAATTCTCCGATTCGCTGTCGAGATCGAGGAAGAAGCCACCTTCGCGATCTTCTCCCAAAGGAAATACCACGGTTCTGGATACGGACGCGAAATTCTCAAAATGATCGCCAACCAGCCGGTCAAGTCCTCGTCGGGTGCCCGCCCAAATGACGCCGTTTCTATTTTCGAACAATCTGAAGATCGACTTAGCTGAAAGCCCGTCAGCCGTCGTAAAGCTGTGAAGTTGTCCATTTCTCAGACGGGTAACGCCAGCGTGAGTGCCGAAATAAACAGAGCCGTCGCGGGCTGCGACGATAGATTGCACTATGTCGTCTGCCATTCCCTGGCTCTTTGAGTATTGAGTGAAGGCGCCGTTGTGATAACGAAAGGCACCGCCGCCCCAGGTTCCGATCCAAAGATCGTGACTCGCGTCCTCGGTGATCGCCCAAACGCAATCATTGACCAGTCCGTCCTTTTCGCTAAAGGTCTGAAAATGGGTCCCGTCAAAACGCGACATTCCGCCGCAATTAGCTCCGATCCAAACGGTCCCGTCGTGCGCAGCGAGCACCGTCTGAACAACATCGTTCGGCAGCCCATCTGCTTTCGTGAACATTCGCACCGCACGATCCTTATACCGATACAATCCGTCCCCATTTGTACCAACCCACAAGTTGCCATCGCGATCGCTGTAAAGAGATCGTACCTGCACCCCGCCAGCTACTAATTCAAGCCCGGTAGGTGTCGCGCGAAACAGACCTTCATCCTTTCCGATCCATACTGTCCCATGCGCATCTTCATAAGCGCGAAAGGCGACGTGCGTGTGGCGAGCATAGGTTCCAAGCTTCTCGAGCCGTCCATTTGTCTCACGAGCGACTCCCATCGCAGTCGAGTACCAGGTGTTGCCGTGAGTATCTTTTAGAACATCGAAGATCTCATTGCCCTTAACGCCCAGTTGATCGGCGAGTTGCGGGTGAGGGACAATCTCGGAACCGGCGAACTCCATGAAGCCTTGCTCGTTTATCGCCAACAGATGACCATCGGGCGCTTCTTGAATATGGAGCGTGGCCAATCGTGGCCCAACGGCTACAAACTGATCTCCTTCGTAGCGAAACAGCCCATCACCAGTACCTACCCACAACACGCCACTTCTACTGAAGCGAAGGCAGAGAATAAAGCTCGCATTACCGGGACCCGGGTGGTATGAGGTTGATCCACTGAGCGTGAACTGGCTGAAATTTGACGAAGATATGCGTCTGAGATCTTCTGAGGTACCAACCCAAAGATCTCCGTTAGGGGCAACGGCGAGTGCTTTTGGACGTATATTGTCGAATTGATAGAAGCTTTTTCCGTCGAACCGGACCAGGTTGACACCATTGGTAATCAGCCAAAGAAATCCATCACTGGTTTGCTCGGTCTGATCTACTACTGCTCCGATTAGGCCATCGTCAGTGGTGAAATGAGTGCGAAGAAAGCTGTTCGCTGGTTGGTTAGGGTCAAGTGCGAAGGCGGGAACACTTAAGATCAAAAACCAGAGCGCAGCAAGCACCGGGCATCTGATCTTGTTTGCGTTGTTCACGACGGCTGATCTGCGGACGGTCTGTCCAGACTATATCTCATGCCGAAACTTTGAACGCCATCAGACTCTGCAGCAGCAGTACTACAGTTTTCCGCAGGTCTACTGACCTCGATTAGAGTGGCAGCAGGCCGCGGCGTACCGCAATGGTGACGGCATGGGTCCGGTCGTTTGCACCAAGTTTGTCCACTATGTTCTTGATATGAAAATTGACAGTATTCTCGGAAATTGAAAGCTGGTCCGCTATCTGTTTGTTCTTGCAACCGTCACGAATCAGCTTCAGCACTTCCGACTCACGAGGCGTGAGGTCTTCTTCACCCAGGTGTTCTGCCAGCAGCGCAGCAACTTCCGCCGGAACATGCCTCTTGCCGGCGTGAACGGATCGGATCACTGCCAGCAATTGATCCTGCGGCATGCTTTTGAGCACGTAGCCTGCGGCTCCCGAACGAAGTGCCCGCTGAATCTCGCCATCGCTGTCCGAAGAGGAAAGCATAATAATTCGCGCGTCAGGAAACTCTCCGCGAATCGCAATCAAGAGATCGGTACCGTTGGTGCTCGGAAGCCGGAGGTCCATTAGCGTGATGTCTGGTCGATGACGACGAAACTCGGCGATTGCCTCAACTCCGTTCGCCGCCTGGCCAACTAGAGCCATGTCCGTTTCTGTCTCGATAATCGTGGCCAGACCCTGTCGAAAGACAGGATGGTCTTCAACACTCAGGATGCGTATCTGTTTGGCTGGCGCCACCATGGTGCTCCGCGTTGACAGAGTCTAACTCTAGCTCATATATGTACCCAGTTTTGTTAGGAGGGATTTGAGACCTTAAAGCGGTTCTTGTCAATCTTAGAGTTCTAATTTTCGACTCCAAAGTAGATCGGGCAATGCCCAGTTTGGCAGTTTGCGCCTGTCGAGCCAAAGACTCGCCCACGGGATTCGGTTAAGGCCTCCTCAATCGCTTCTCCTTACTGATCAGCAAGCCTTTGACGATGTTCAAGATTACCGGTTGGCCGCGCCGCATCGTTTGGCGATGACGGTCAACGGATATTGTAGAAACCCATGTTGGGTGGTCAAAGACATCAGCGCCGTGCAGAGGCAGATTAAGGACTATTCTCGAAGGGCAACCCCAACCATAGAAGCGATGATCCCGGTCCTGCGTTCAACCACGGAGCATACTGAAGACGAATGTCGTTTATGAAGAGTTGTCGAGGAGTTCTTTGCGGCTCAAATTGTTTCTATCGACTGAGCCTCATTGGGCGGGTTGTAAGAGACCTACTTCTTCACAAACGTGATCCTCGTCCCGAACTGGCGGCCGACGCCATTGAAAAAGCCGCCGAAGTTGTCACTCGCCAGATTGTTCTGAAAATCGCGTGGATTGAAGTGATTCGTTAGATTGAAGACCTTCAGACCGAGTTCCACTCTGTATTTGTTGAATCTTCCCGGGAGACTGACAGTCCTCAGAATCTGCAAGTCGATCGAGGCGAAATTCGGAAAGCGCCCGGCGAGATTTCGCGGCCCGACAAAATTACGTTCCTCATCGATGATCGAATAAGGGAAGCCCGTGCGAATATCCAGAACCGGCATGAGCGTAATTCGATATCGAACGTGGAACTCACCACGAAAGAGAAAGCGGTCGGGCGCGTCCCAGGGCAGCCGCGAGCGCTCATTGGCCTGGATGATCGGGTTCTGGAAATTACTAAAGTAGGAATTAAAGTCGTTCAAATCACCTCGCGATGAAGAGCGTACATAAGACGCCGTAAACTCATCGTTCTCGCGGAATTTGTAACGCGCGGTAACCTCCAGTTCCCGGTAGCGTGAGGTACCTGAATTGTCCACTCCCAGGATCGTGTCGTGACTCCCTGAGTCGATCGGGTTCAAGATAAACTCGCGCCGAGCTTGTCGCTGTTGGTAACCAACCCGCACGAACAGATTCTTCAGCCACTCGCGATCGAACTCGATGTTCCAGTTGACGCTGCGTGGGGTGCGAAGCTTCGCATTCGTAAACTCAAAGCGCTGACGCTCGGGTGAGCCGATAACCTGCAAGCCGTCAGGCCCAAAGTGACTCAGGCTCCGATCCTGCAATTGAGAAAAGGTCGCTACGTTGAGGTTGATGTCGTCATAGAAGATCCCAATGCCGCCACGGACCACTGTGCGTCCATCAACCAGCGGCAGAAACGCGAAACCGATGCGCGGCGAAATATTGTTCTCGCCGGCAAAGTTATTGCGGTCGTAACGCACACCGTATTCAAGCGTCAGGTGCTGATTGATGGTCCACTTGTCCTCTAAGTATGCGAGAAACTGTGTCTTATTACGGCTGAGCCGGCCATCGCCCTGATAATCGAATTGTTGGCTCCTAGTCCCGTCGGCTCTCAGGATGCGCACGGCATCGCTCGTGTTGCGACCGTCGAAAGTAACGTAACTGACTCCGCCATCAACCTTCATCAAATGTGTGCCGGCAAAATTTGGCCCTTCGAAACTGTAAGTTTCCAGCGCCTGATAACGTTTACTTTGCCGCGTCTGCTGGTTGAAAAAAGTTCCTGAGTTGCCGTCCGGCGCAAAATTCATTGGCGCACTGCCCGAGCTCGGAAAAACGTCGGCGTCGAACTGCTTGAGGCTGAAAGAAGATTCGAGCACGGATTTGCTGTTCACGATCCTGCGCTCGTTTACCGCCAGCAGGAAGCCGCGTTGCTTAAAGTTCGGCGTCACTTCCTGATGGTTGAAAGTATTCAGCCCCACGTATCGCAGCTTTTCCGGGAACAAAGACAAGGTGGTCGTCAGGTGGTTCTTATCGTCGATGTCCCAATCAAGTTGTGACAAGGAATCGAAGCTTTCGAGGTCTGTATCGCGGCGTAACGGCGGCAGATTCTCGACAGGCGTGCGCACATAGCGGTATTCGAACGATTGGAAGAACTTCAGCTTGTCCTTCATCAGCGGACCGCTGAAGGTGACCCGTGGCGTAAAAGCTCCGATACCCACAAAAGAACCACCACGACGACGTAGCCTTGGGAAAAAACTCGTTGCGTTGGCTTGGAACTTATCTGATCCGGATCTTGTCTGCACCGAGGTTACCGCGCCAGTAAATTGACCATACTCAGCCGAGTAGGGATTGGTCAGTACCTCGACCGACTGCACCGCTTCGACGGGCAGGTTAATCGCCGACTCGCCGGTCACGGGATCAGTGACGTTCGCGCTGTTAACGATCATCCCGCTCTGGCTGGAGCGCGCGCCTTTCAGATTCAACATCCCATCGGGTCCTCTGACTACTCCGGGAACCAGCGGAATGGCGTCTTGAAAGCGCTCGTTCACCAACGGCAAAGATTCCAGCTTGTTCTGATTGAATGAAACGGGAGGAGCCGTGTCGGAAGTGTTCAAACCCTCACTGTCGGCGCCAACGGTGACAGTAGCGGAAACGTCTGCGACCTCAAGTGCAAAATTCTTAGTCGTTGTGCCGACGCCGCCTATGGTGACGTTTTCGGTATGCTCCTTGAAACCTTTAAGAGCTACGTGCAGCGTATAGACTCCCGAGGAAAGATCGGTAAACTTGTACTCGCCTTGATCGTTTGTGACTGCAGAGCGCGCAGTCTGCGGCGCAGAGGTTGATATCAGACTCAGGCTCGCACCCGGCAATCTCTCACCAGCTTCGTTCGAAACGCTGACAGTTCCCTGAAGCTCGCGAGTCTGGACTGCCACAGAGTTGAGCGCGGCGCCCTGGCCGAACGCGGCGCCCCACCATGCCGGCGCCAGTGCCAGTGCGATTAACGCAATGAGTGATGTCGCTAGTATCGTCAATTCAGTTCGGGTAATACTGGTTCTCATCCTTTTTCTTTGTTCTCTTTCGTTTCTCGCTGCCGCAGCTCACGCTCGCTTTAACATCGTGTCTAACCGAGCTCACCAGAACTGCCTCAGCCATATCTTTCCAGGTTTGCGCTTGTCCCCAGCCCCCTTAGCAAAGGAACACCAACTCACCCCTGACTGGTCCACAACCGTTTCGTGGTGACCCTTCTTTGGGGGAGAACGCCTGTGTCTAACAAACAGGGCGCCCAACTTAACTATTGAATTGTAGGTGGAAAGGTGAGAGCTGTTTTCCGGATTCCTGCCTGAATGTTCTCTCTCTTGTGGTTATGCGTGGACTATCACTTGAAACGTTCATTGAGGTAACGATGAATGCTCTTGCCGGTAGATACCTTGAATGCTCGCGTAAGTCTCACAGGCTCGATGCCAACAGCAAGGGCGATCTCATCAATCGAGAGATTCCGATTCATGCTCCGGTTGATGTAATCGAGCGTTGTCTCCAGAAGATATCTAGGAAGGCCTCCAGCCTCTTTGGTGATGCACGTTTGTTCCGAGTAGTACTTGACGAGGTGTGTCGCCAGAGTTGCGATTAGCAAGTTCACGTATTCCCCACTACCACGACGGCTCGTCAGCTCTTCCTCCAACTGATAAATGGTTTGCTCGGCCAGGGAATCAACCGCGCCCACGACCGGGACTATCGCCGGCGGTCCTCCGACTTTATTAGCGGCGCGATTAATCACAGAGGGGCTGAGATGTAGTTGTAGGAATTCGCAGGGCTCGAAAAGTGCTCCGTCGATCGAAAAGCGATACGGGGCTATGGTCATGTCGCCGCGACGCAGCGTTACTCGAGTACGCTTTTCGCCACACCACACATCAACCTTTGACGGACCATCAAGTTGAATCGAAAGGCAATACATAAGGAAGGATTGCGGCAGAATATCACCCGCCAATTGTCGAGAGTGCTCAAAGATAAAACCGTCACCTTCATACAATCTGCTCTTAGACATTGGAGGCATCATCGGATCCCTATGACTTGTGTGCGCTCAGCTAATCCCATTCATTCTGTGCCGCGAACGATTGCTTGACTCCAAGAAAGTCCGAGTCACGTGACCGAAGCCTCATCATAATAAACCAAGGATGACCTGATTGTTTCAACGCTCAGTCACTTCACGCAAAAGCTGGAAATTCTGCGCAACTGTAAGCAAGACCAGCAATGTCTCATTCGTTATCTTCGCAATTAGATTGAAGTATGTAAGAAGGGACCAGGCAGTTGAACACACAAGTCAGGATCGTAAAGCGGAAGCGAGATGCTGTTCCTGGAGGCTGCCAAACTGAGCTTGAATCAAAGCCAGTTGAGCAGAGTACCCGAGAAATGACAATTGTAGTTAAGAGATGGATTGCCGAGCTGAAAGAACGCAAGGGCAGTCAAAGACAGTTCTTCGCCCCGCAACGAGTCTAAGTGAGATGTTTCAATGCAAAAGGACAATCGCAAACCGACAACTACCGATGCCGGTATCCCTGTATTCAAAGCATTTCCAACCTGTGCAGTTATCCTCTCGCTGATTTCGCTTTGGACAAACAACGTTTGCGCCCAAAGCTCGCGACGTTCAATTGACCATAAACTGTCGACTGATTCAACGCTGCTTCTGAGGCCTGTGACAGAGCATTTCGTGACTGTCGATGGTCTTCGCGTTCACTACATTGAATCCGGAACGGGTCCAACAGTGGTGATGATTCACGGAAATGCCGGCAGCGTCGAAGACTTCGAGTTTGGCGCCATGGATCTATTGGCCTCCGATTATCGCGTTGTAGCTATAGACAGGCCCGGCCATGGAGGCAGCGATCGGCCAACTGGGAAAGTAACCGTTGAAGCGCAAGCAAAACTCTTACATCGCACACTGTCACGACTTGGTATCCATGAGCCGATGCTTGTAGGTCATTCGTGGGGAGCTTCGCTGGCGCTCGCTTATGCTCTGCAATACCCTGGCGATGCTTCCGCGATCGTGTTGCTCGCCCCGGCCGCATATCCTGATGCTGGCGGAAATAGATTGTTGGGCGCGACTTCAAAAATACCTCTTATCGGCGACTTGAGCTTTCTTCTCGGAGGTGTGGTTATCGGCCATCATATGATAAGAGCTGGTCTGGCGCGAGCATTCTATCCTCTGTCTCCGTCGGATAGATACGTAAAACTGGCCGACTCTTTATGGTTACGTCGAAAACAACTGAAGGCCTACGCAGAAGATGAAACCAGCCTGAATAATAGTCTAAGGAAAATGGGTAAGCGATACCAGGAGATCAAGATTCCCGTCGTGATCGTGACAGGCGATAGAGATCAGATCGTATCACCCGAGGAAAATGCTCGCCTACTGCACGCGACTATTCCAAACTCGCAACTAATCGAGTTAAAGGACACGGGTCATGAGATTCCCCAAACCAATCCAGAGAGCATAGATACGGCTTTGAGCTTGATCTCTAAATCATGGGCCACGGCTCGCCGAGGAAATCGGTGAACCTTCTTCTCTGCCCTGATCGAGATCACTAATTCGTCGTTTCTACACGCCTTCTCCGGCAATCGTTTCTGCTTCCCTTAGTCGAGTATCAGTTCGATCACTGATTCATCTCCGAAGCAACGGGGACCGGTGAGACGCGGGAACTTTCTGCGACAGGCGCATTTCCGCCACTCGAGCTTTCTTTCGCCACGCCTCGTTCCACCGAACGACTTTCATAATAGCTCTCGCTGTCGTTGGGGAAGTTCCCACTTTTTACATCCAGATCGTACGCATTGAGCGCACCCTGAATAATTTCGAACGCATTAGCGTAGACTCTCAAGAACTTTGGCTTGAAGCCGGGATTCAGGCCGATCAGGTCCTGATACACGAGGACCTGCCCGCTCACACCGGGACCGGCGCCGATGCCAATCGTGGGAATCTTTAGCAGGTTCGTCACTTGTCGCGCAGCTTCGGCGGGTACGCATTCGAGTACCAGCGCGAAACATCCCGCACACTCAAGTTCACGCGCTTCAGAAGCGAGAATTTTGACCGCCGCGTCGGTGCGGGCTTGTATCTTCATGCCGCCGAGCGCGTGGACTGATTGCGGTGTGAGACCGAGATGGCCCATCACCGGCACGCCGGAGTCAACGATGTGGCGGACGATCTCGGTATGGCCACGGACGCCCTCAAGCTTGACCGCATGAGCACCAGCGCTCATCAAATCGTGCACCGAATTCATCGCCTCCCTCAGTCCTTTGCGGTAGGAGAGAAACGGCAGGTCGGCGACGATGAACTTGGACGAAGCACCTCTGGCGACGGCGGCTGTGTGCAGGGCCATTATTGCCGTGGTAGCCGAAAGCGTATTGGGAAACCCATGCATTGTCATCGCCAGGCTGTCGCCGACCAGGATGCAATCAATGCTCGACTCTGCCACCGCCCGCGCGCTGGAGTAGTCATAGCAGGTGACCATTGAGATCTTGCGTCCTTCGTCCTTCATCTTTTGAAATTCGAGCACGTTCATAGCCGAACCAATCCTCTCCGGTTGCTACCTCGCATCAAAATAGATCTTCATTGGCTTCATGCATGCGATCAGAACAATAGCCAACGCGGCAACACATGTGATCGCCAGGTAACCGTCGGCATACGCCAGTGTGTAGGCTTGTAACTTAATCTGACCTCCCAGTAACAAAGCCGCCCGTGCTTGCGCCTCTTCAGCCCCGACCGAACCAGGAAACAACCCCTGCGTGAGGAGTAGCAATCGTTCGCTGGTCAGCCAGTTTCCAGCTTCGACGTGCAAACCAATCATGTTCGAATGGAATTGCTCGCGGACTGAGATCAGTCTTTGCATGAGGGCCGTGCCCGCTTCTCCGCCGAACAGACGAATGCAGTGAATGAACGAAGCATAAGTGAGCACATTGATCGGGTTAGAAAGTGCGCCGGTGTCAAAGGCATTTTGCACGAACGACCCAACCAGCGCTGTGAAGGCTACAGCGAGCCCGAGTGCGAGAACGATCTGCGAGACCAGGAAATTCCCACCTGACCAGGCACTGGTTACTTCAGCATTGATTAGGCACGCGATCGCCACCACTGTAAAACCGGACGCAAATACGAGCCTGTTATCAAACCGTCGCATCAAGCGCGCCGCTATGACTCCACTGAGTATCAGAGGCGGGATTAACCATAGCAACACCCGTCCCGTCTCCAGTGGTTTATAGTTTTGCGTTACCGCCAGGACCGCCGGCAGCAGCAAAGCGATTGCCAGCATGACGAAGCGAAAGCAGAACAGACAGGCACATATCAGCGCGGTGTTCCGGTTGACCAGGAAGATTGGATTCACCATCGGATTCGGCGACAGCCATCGGCGAATCACAGTCGCTATTAACAAAAAAGCTGCCGCGGCCAGGAGCCCAACAATCACGCCGGAGTGCAGCCAATCTAAGCGTTCACCTTGATCGAGAGCCCCAAAGATCAAACTCAGGGCCACGCTGCCATAGAGAAAACCTTTCCAGCTCATGATGGGCTTAGGTCCCGAACGCGGTGGCGGATTGGGGATGGCCAAATAAATACAAACCATCATCAGCGGCGTTAACAACGCGCTCTGCCAGAAGATCCAGTGCCAAGATAGGTGCTCGACATACCAGGCTTCGAGTGATGTTCCAATGCTGGTGGCGCCAACAATATCCATCGAATAGATGCCGATCGCATATATCACGTAGCGCATCGGCAAAGCGCGGAGCGCATAACTCAACGTCAACGGATAAAAGGTGCCTGACGCTAGGCCACTGATCACCTGTAAGCAAAGCATGACTTGCAGGTTTGGCGAAAAGGGCAAAAGGATCGAAGCAATACTGAAAATCGTTCCCGAATAAAGCAGGACGCGTCTGGGCCCAAGTAAACCGCCAAGGTAGACGGAGAAGGGACCCATAAACATCAAGGCCATGTTATAAGCCGTGGGAATCCAACTCGCGTCATCGATTCCCAGACCCAGCGCGCCACGGAGATCCGGCAGCCCAACACTGATCAGGCGGCCGTTCAGAGTAACGATGCCGGCGCCGAGGAATACTCCGAGTGTCGCCACATAAGGATTTTGACGGAGCGCTCCGATGATGCGGGCTAGACGCGGGGGCGAGATATTAAGCATCGAATGCAAATTCGATCTTGGGCTCAATGCTACGCTCATGCTCGAAATCTCAGCAGAACCGTTCTCACGGCCTAAACCTTACTTTCTAGACTTTGTGGTGATCTTCGCTATTACTGACATGCCGGGACGAAGCCGCTCAGCGAACTCGGGGCGAGGGTCGAGCACTATTTTTACCGGAATGCGCTGAACAATCTTTGTGTAGTTTCCTGTGGCGTTGTCCGGCGGTAACAGGGCGAATTGCGAGCCGCTGGCTGGCGCTATCTCCTCGACGCGGCCTCGCAGAGTAACGCCGGGGAAGGTGTCTACAGTTATCTCTGCTCCGTCACCTTTACCAATATTTGTAAGTTGCGTCTCTTCATAATTCGCCTGCACCCAGATCGTACTATCGACCAGCGAAATCACTTGCGTGCCCGGTGAGACCAGTTGTCCAATTCTCACCTTCCGTTCGCCGACTATTCCATCGGTGGGAGCCACGATGCGTGTGTAATCGAGATTCGTCTGCGCTACTTGCAGCGCACCCTGTTTCGCCTGAAGGTCTGCCAGAAGTTGCTGTTCCTGAGCATCCAAGACAGCGCGCTGTTTGATCTGCGCTTCAACTTCCGCGCTCTTACCTGATGATTGTGCTCGCGCACGCATTCGTTCTGCCTGGCGCGACGCTACGCCGGCGTGGGTCTTTGACACATCTGCTCGCCTGCTTTCGAGATAGGCACGCGCCTGGGCTAACTCTGCCTTCCGGCTGTCGAGGACGGCTGCAAATCGTTCCTGGTCCGCGACCACCTGCTCCAGTTTTTGTTTAGTGGCTGCGCCCATCTCAACCAGCACCTCCTGGCGCTGTCTCTCCAGCCGACTTCTTTCAGCGTCGGCCTGTGCTGCGGCGACCGCGGCTTCGGCATCGGGAATCTTCGCTTGCGCGGCTTGAACGGCGGCTTGCGCATTGGCGACGTCAGCCTCTGCGCCATTGATCGCGGCTCCGCTTTGCACGATGTCAGCGCTGGCCGCCTGAGTCCCGGCTTGCGCCTGCAAGATTCTCGCGTCTTGCAATTCTTTCTGTTTCGCATTGTTTGCGAGAGCGGCCTGTGCAGCTGCCACGCCGGCTTGGGCCTGCGCAACCTGAGCCTTGAAGTCGTCGTCCTTCAACTGAACGAGCAGATCGCCGGCCTTCACTCGTTGATAATCGGTGACTGCAACTTGGGCCACTGTGCCGGAAACACGTGTGCTCAACGGAGTAATATCCGCCCTCAGAACAGCGTCGTCCGTTCTTTGGGTGCTGCTACCGCCGACGAAGCGATTCCAACCCCCCGTAATTCCAAACAGAATGCCGGCTGCCAACAAGAGGACCACAACAGGCACTAACTTTTTGAAGCTAAATCGACGCTTCTCATTCGGATTATCTGCAGTGACATTCGCGGGACTGTTATCTGTGGGCGCGGGCTTGGCAGTTGTCCCGTTATCGGATTTAACAATCTTCTGGCTTGATGCTGTCTGAGTCGCGGACTTCTCCTCGACGATGCTCGCCTGCTTCGTGGTGTTTCGGGAGAGATCATTCTTCGTGTCAGCCATTCTATTTGTCCTCTCCGAGCGCTTTCTCGAACTCAGCCTTGGCCGTCCAGAAAGCCAGCAGGGCCCGCTGATATTCATGGTTTGCTTCGGCCAAAAGTGCTTGCGACTGAAGTACGTCAGATAACAGCACTGCCTGGAACTTGTAGCGACCAGTGCTTACGCGCAAATTTTCTGTCGCTGAACTCTCCTCCAGCTTGGCTACCCGCAGTGCTTGAGCAGTTTGTTGCAGCTTTCTCAATTTATCGCCCACGTCGATCAGAACCTGATCCTCTTTTTCCTTTAAGCCGTTCTTGGCTTGCTCAACGGCCTTATCTTTCTCGGAGAGTTGATGCCTCTTTCGACCCCAGTCGAAAAACTCCCAACTCACCACGACGCCTACGTTGGCGAAGTTTTTCGGAATCACGGGAGCGTAGTTGCGCGGCGTTAAATAAACGAACCCGGCACTCACGTCGGGGATGTACTCGGACTTCTTAATGCGGCGGTCCAGTGTCGCCTGTTCTATAACCAGTCTTGCCTGTTGCAACTCAGGCCTACGTTCGAGAGCGATCTTTCTCGCAGCGGCCAGGTCGGTTTCAAATGACGTAAACTCTGGAACACCCGCCACTTCAAATGAAGTATCCACAGCTCGACCCAGCAGGGTGTTCAATTGTTCCTTTTGAGTGGCCAACTGATTGGTTAACTCAAGCTGTTCATACTCGACTTTAGCGAGGCGTGTTTGCACGACGAGCAGATCTGCTTTGAGCGACGCCTGCTGAACCACGTAATCGCCAGTGACTTTGTCCAATTCCTTATATGACTTGAGGGCTTCTTCTACGCTGCTTAGTGCACTCCTCGTTTGCAAGATGGCGTAGTACGCCTTCTTCACCAGATCGATAGTTTCGCTCTGCTGTTGACGCAGCTTCGCCTGCGCGATCTCGCGCGAAACTCTCTGCGACTTAATATTGAGTCCGATCCGATATTGCTGCGTCAGCGGCTCGATTGCGGAGGCAGCAAATATCGCCGTCACTTTCCGGCTGTCGTTTAGAGTGAAGAAAGGTCCAAGGCCCGGAAACAGGTTGTTTGCGGGATTTGGCACCTTCAGTTCGTTGTTGGCGAGATTGCTGGAGACTGACGTATACGCATGCAATGAAGGAAGACGGTAGGTCTTGGCGGCCGAGATATCATCTTCCGCCCTTTCGACCTCGAGCTTTGCGATCTTCATCTCATGATTGTCGTGTAAAGCCAGTGCAATCGCCTGATCAAGAGTAAGCGACTCACCAGCGACAGGTGCAGACTGCTGCGCTTGAACAGCGACCCCCATCAGAAGCAATAAGAGCAAAGCGAAAGCCGGGAGATTCAGTAGCCTCACGGACATAAATTCCTCAATCTTTCATTGCCGGTCACATAATTTCTGAGTTGACAGTCGTATTCCCATTCGATTGATCATCAAGGCACCCACCTCACTTGAGCTGAGAATTGTAATAATCGGTGAATGTGTTTTCTTTCCAATTTTCGCCAGAACCGGCGCGATTTTGCTTTCCGCTCGTCCTCTGTTCTCTAGCGTGAGGATAGCCCTGAATTCCGCGTGTAACTCTTAGTCTTCGCAGTGTCTTGAAATTTGTGTTTTGTGCAATCCCGCCTCAGTGACGAGGAACGCTCACACAGCAAAATCAAGTAGGTCTAAGCAGGATTCGGGAAGAACCACCGCGGGGTGTAGGCGCAATATTCCGGCGTTGAGGCATGCATTTCTCTAACTGCCTGACACGGATCGAGGGAGGAAGAAATGAGCAAGTATCCACACGTGGTGATTGTGGGAGCCGGATTCGGTGGACTCGGAGTCGCCGAGCAATTGGCCCACGTTCCGGTTCACGTGACTCTAATCGATCGACACAACTATCACACCTTCCAGCCGCTCCTGTATCAGGTAGCCACTTCCCTGCTGAACGCCGAAGACGTAGGGGCGCCCGTGCGGAGCATTTTCCGAAGTCAGGAGAATGTGGACTTCCGTCTGGGAACGGTTACGGGCATCAACGTGCCGGACCGAAAGATTCAACTGAACGATGGAGAAGACATAAGTTACGACTACCTCGTGCTGGCAGGCGGAGCGACGGTCAACTATTTCGGCACTCCTGGAGCCGCCGAACATGCGTTTCCACTCTATACGCTAATGAATGCCGTGAAACTGCGTAACCAGGTGATGCAGCGATTTGAAGCTGCCGCTGGAGATCCCGGAATCATTAACGATGGCGCGCTGAATTTTGTGGTGGTGGGCGCTGGGCCAACTGGAGTCGAAACCGCAGGCGCACTGTCAGATCTGTTCTACAACTTGCTCCCGAATGATTATCACCAACTGGCCACCGACAAGGCTCGCATCATTATCGTCGAGATGGGGAAAGAGGTGCTCGCTCAGTTCAAAGAGAACTTACGGGTCTACGCCAGACAGGAGCTTGAGGAGCGCGGGGTTGAACTGCGTCTCGGCGAAGCCGTGGCTGAGGTTGGGCCAACATTCGTCAGACTAAAATCTGCCGAAGAAATCAAGACACATACTCTGATTTGGGCCGCGGGTGTACAGGCCAACCCGCTCGCACACCTGCTTGGGATGCCGCAGGGTCGTGGTGGGCGAGTGAAGCTCAACCCCGATCTGAGCGTGCCGGACCATCCGGAGATCTTTGTCGTCGGTGACATGGGTGAAGTGGCGTCGGACGGCAAGCTTCTACCTCAACTCGGTTCAGTGGCGATGCAGTCGGGCGAACACGTTGGGCGACAGATCGCCCGACGAATCGCAGGAGAAGAAAGTCAGGCCTTCAATTATTGGGATAAGGGATTCATGGCAACGATCGGGCGCGGCTCAGCCGTGGTCGAATTTCCCAATCAGCGAACCCTCCACGGTCCGCTCGCTTATTTCGCCTGGCTTGGCGTTCATCTGGCGTTGCTGAATGGAACGCGAAATCGGATCGAGACGCTATGGAACTGGGGCTGGTCTGCCCTTACGCACGACCGCGCCGCTCGCATCATCATCGAGAGCGATGACGAGACGCAAAGCGTCACTCAGTCCGGCGCACGCGTGGCGCCACCCGGATCAAAACAAGGGGATTTGGGCGCTTCAAGTTGAAGCGACCCACTTGGAGGAGCTTGTAGCGGATGAGCTGGCGGAGCCGCTGAGGAATCCGATTGCCCGCGGGTGAAGAGTTGATGCGGATGGGTTGGAGATGGTGTTGAGCATGATAAGGCACAGTAAGCGTGAAGAGAATTCCTTGAACCGCGCGGCTACTCCGGCGCGAACACAGGCCCCGGTCAAGAGGTTGCGATGTCGGGCGCTGTTAAGCTTCGCCGCCTTGGTATTCATCGTCGCCGGGCATGTTCATCCTGCATTCGGCAATCCGGCCCAAGTTACCAACTTGCTCCAACCGCTCTCTCAGCCCGCGCAGGAAATTAAGGAACTGTCGATGCTGGTGCTCACCATCTGCGCAACGATCTTCCTCATCGTAGCGGGCCTGCTCGTTTACGCCATCGTGCGGTTTCGTCACCGCCCTGGAGATGAAGCGAGCGAGCCACCCCAGATCTACGGCAGCAACCAGATCGAAACTGCCTGGACGGTGCTTCCTATTCTGATCGTGTTTGTCTTAATTCTGGTTACCTCGCGCACGATCGCAGATATCCAGGACCGAAAAGCGCCGCCAGGCGCCATACATTCAACAGTCGTCGGGCACCAGTGGTGGTGGGAGATACGCTATCCCGAGTTGGGTATCGTCACCGCCAACGAACTGCACGTGCCGGCGAGTGATGGTAATCGGCGACAACCCACCTTCCTCAACCTAGAGTCGGCGGATGTTGCACACAGCTTCTGGGTCCCGCAACTCGCGGGGAAGACCGATCTCATTCCCAATCGTGAAAACCGAATGTGGATCGAGCCGACGCAACCCGGCACATACCTAGGCAACTGTGCCGAGTACTGTGGAATGCAACACGCACGGATGTTGCTCCGGGTCATCGTGCAGCCGCCAGCCGAGTTTGAGCAATGGGTGAAAGAGCAGCAACAGTCCGCGTTTGAAGACGCCAGTGCGACCGAAGGTCGCAAGATATTTTTCGCTAACTCCTGCGTGAGCTGTCATGCGATTCGCGGGACGTCGGCGCAGGGAACATTCGGCCCCGATTTGACGCACTTGATGAGCCGCCAGACTCTCGCTTCGGGAGCTGCGCCGCTTTCGCACGATAGTTTGCGGGCATGGGTGCACGATCCCCAACAGCTCAAGGTTGGCTGCCTGATGCCCAATATGCAGATCACGGACAAAGAGGTCGATCAAATTGTCACCTATTTGGAAACGCTGAAATAGAAACGGGAAGAACGGAAATGGCCGCTCAGGAAATCAGTCTGATAAGTTCCGCGCCGCCACGGTCGTCGTTGATCGATCGTCTCCACGGACTGGTGGTAACTGTCGACCACAAAAAGCTGGGTCTGATGTACATCGGCACGGCTCTTCTCTTCCTGGTCGTCGCCGGTTTGATGGCCATGGTGATGCGTTGGCAGTTGGCGATACCGAACAACCATCTCGTTCCGCCCGATGTCTTCAACCGGCTGTTCACGATGCACGGTACGGCGATGGTCTTTCTCGTGGGCATGCCGATTCTGGCAGGACTGGGAAATTATCTCGTGCCGCTCATGATCGGCGCCCGCGATATGGCCTTCCCGCGTCTCAACGCGTTTGGTTACTGGATGTTTCTCTTTGGCGGGCTGCTGCTCTATTTCAGTTACCTCGGCGCGCCCGGCCTCTCCGGTCATGGTTCAGCCCCAGACGTCGGGTGGTTTGCTTATGCGCCGCTAACCGGACGTGCTTTCTCAAGAGGACATAGCACTGATTATTGGATCCTGAGTTTGCTGTTGACCGGCATCGGTACGACGGTCTCTTCGATCAACGTGATCGCCACCGCTGTCTCAATGCGCTGCAGAGGGATGACGCTGATGCGCATGCCGCTCTTTGTGTGGATGATGATAGTCACCAACTTCATGATCCTGCTCGTAATGCCGGCGCTGTCAGTCGCGCAGATCATGCTGCTGATCGATCGCTACCTGGGCGGCCGCTTCTTCGACACTCAAGCCGGCGGCTCGGCCCTTCTTTGGCAACACTTCTTTTGGATCTTCGGCCACCCTGAAGTCTACATTCTGATGATTCCCGGCTTTGCCTGTGTTTCTGAAATCGTTCCCGTCTTTTCGCGTAAACCTATTTTTGGTTATCCCGTCATGGTCGGCGCGACGACGATGATTGGTCTGATAAGCATGGGAGTCTGGGCGCACCACATGTTCTCGGTGGGGATGACTTCGACCGGAAATACGTTCTTTGCCATTTCAACCATGCTGGTCGCCGTGCCCACAGGCATCAAGATTTTCAACTGGCTTGGCACGATGTACGGCGGGAAGATTCACTTCGAAGTGCCGATGATCTTCTGCCTCGGGATGCTCTTTCAATTTCTGATCGCCGGTCTAACGGGAATCATGCTGGCGGTTGTCCCCTTCGATTGGCAGCTCACGGATTCTTATTTTGTAGTCGCCCACTTCCACTACGTGCTTATCGGCGGGCTACTGTTCGCACTCTTTGCCGGCTTCTATTACTGGTACCCGAAAGCCTTCGGCCGAATGCTCAATCGGAAACTCGGACTCTGGCACTTTTGGTTATTCACGATCGGTTTCCATTTGACGTTTGACACGATGCACATTCCGGGCCTGTTGGGCATGCCCCGGCGCATTTACACGTACGACGCAGGACGCGGCTGGGAAACCCTAAACCTGATTACTTCGCTGGGCGCGCTGGTCCAGGCGGCCGGAATTCTTTGTCTGGTGATCAACCTGTTGCGCTCACTGAAGAAGGGCGAAGTGGCGGGAAATGATCCCTGGGACGCCTGGACGTTGGAATGGGCCACGAGTTCACCGCCGCCGGAATATAACTTTGAGACATTGCCGGTAGTGCGAAGCCGCCGGCCCCTTTGGGATTTGAAGCATCCTGAGGATCCGGATTGGAAGTACGAAGGCTAGCGAGCAAACGCGATGACTAACGAAGCAACGATAGCAGTAGGTCAAAACGCTCTCGATTGGAAACTGCCATCGAGTCGCAAGGCCGCCATCATCTGTCTAATTCTTACCGAGACATGTATCTTCTCGATCTTCGTCGCCGCGTATGTCTTCTATATCGGTAAGAGTTTGACCGGTCCCACGCCGCGCGAAGTTTTGGACCTCCCGATCCTGTCGACAATCTGTCTGCTTTCGAGCAGCGTGACGATCACGTTGGCCGAGCGCGCCTTCAACCGCGACCGCATTGGTCGCTTCAAGATCTTTTGGCTAGCGACGATTGTACTCGCGGCGATTTTTCTCGCTTCGACAGCGGTCGAATGGCACAGGCTTATCTACCAGAAGGGACTGACTATTAGCACGAATCTCTTCGGCACAACTTTTTATTCGCTCGTCGGACTACACGCCAGTCACGTCATCGTCGGGATGTGTCTTTTGTTATTGGTATTCATCTTAAGTCTGCGCGGACACGTGAACATCATGCATCGCGAGCGTCTGCAGATGATTTCCTGGTACTGGCATTTTGTCGATGCTGTTTGGATTGTCGTTTTTACCGTTGTCTACGTTATCGGGAGGTGAGTTCAACATGCCGCCTGAAGAGAACAGGACAGAGATTTCAAACATGATCGACGTGCCAGCACCGACGCCTTGGCCGTTTGTCACGGCTTTCGGTCTCGCTCTGCTTCTTGCCGGATTTGTAACGAGCCTCGCGGTAAGCGTGGTGGGTTTGGTTGTAATCCTGTTCGGCGCAATCGGCTGGTTCCGGGATGTCCTGCCAATGCCGAAAGAGCAATTGGTTGCGCTTGTAGCAACACCAGCGCCGATTCTTGCGCGCTCGACTCGCAGAGTTGATCACCTGCAACCCGGAGCCGAAGGTCATCGCGTCTCCATTCCCGTCAAGGTCCATCCCTACTCAGCCGGTCTCTTTGGCGGTGTTGTCGGCGGTGTTGGAATGGCGATCATCGCTTGTCTCTACGGACTCATCGCCCAGGGAAGTTTGTGGTATCCGGTCAACCTTTTAGCGGCCGCGGCGCTGCCGTCTTTGGCTGAAGCTGGTCCAGCGGAATTGAAAGCATTTCACCTATCGGGATTCGTCGTCGCGCTCTTGTGTCACGGCATCATCTCCTTATTAGTCGGTTTACTGTACGCGGCAATCCTGCCGATGATGCCGTCGCGCTTCACCGCCTTCTGGGGAAGTTTCCTGGCTCCCGTTTTGTGGACCGCGCTTGTCGCCTCAACTCTCCGCCTAATCAATCCCGCACTCAACGCAAGAATCGCCTGGGGTTGGTTCATCGCATCGCAGGTCGCGTTCGGATTGATTACCGGTTTTGTCGTCGCTCACTCAAAAGAAGTTGAGACTGCACAGTCGTGGCCGTTAGCAGCGAGAGCCGGAGTGGAAGCACCAGGTCTCATTCCTGAACAGGAGGAAGAGCAATGATTGCGAGATCGAAAATCGGAATCGCTGGTGCAGTCGGCCTGGCCATCATTTTGCTGACAGGCTGCAACGTCCATCTGCCCGGTCAACCAACTGAAGCTGAGCGATGGCGCGCGCCAAATGAGATCACTGACTTCAGTCAACTCTACACTCAGAACTGCGCCGGCTGTCACGGCGCGGGCGGAAGACTTGGCGCAGCGCGCTCCCTTAATGACCCGCTCTATCTGGCCTTTGTCACAGACGACGCATTGCGCCAGGCAATCTCGAAAGGCAGGGCTGGGACGAATATGCCCGCTTTTTCTGAACAGGCTGGGGGTCATCTCACGGACCAGCAGATCGAATTGATCGTTGCCGGAATGCGCTCAAACTGGTCCAGGCCCGACGACTTCAAAGGAGTCGAACTTCCTCGCTACAGCGTCGACGGTTCATCGGCTGCAACCAACAACGATATCGCAGCGAAGGCTCCCCAGGCTGGCGACGCTTCGCGGGGCGCCGCAACTTACAAAACTTATTGTTCGAGTTGTCACGGAACAAATGGCGACGGCGGATCGGCGGGCTCGATCGTTGACGCGAACTTCCTGAATCTGGTCAGTGAGCAAGGCCTCCGCACGACTGTCGTCGTCGGGCGCGCTGACATTGGGAAACCCGACTGGCGCGGAAATGTTCCGGGCCATCCCATGTTAGCGCAGGAAATAAATGACGTCGTGGCGTGGCTCGCAGCGCGCCGGCAGACGACAAATGTAGCTGTTAGCAAAGTCGATCATTCGGCTTGCCTGAATATGAAATGAGTCGGATCGGAATTTGATGACGGAGGCCCAAACGCTATGGCAGTCACTGAGATTGAAGTGGTAAGCGAGAAAACACCGGAGAGATTACACATTGAAATGCCGCGCCGGGCGTTCCTGCTCAAGCTCGGATTTCTACTCAACGGCATCGCGGCCACGATGGTGTCAGTGCCCCTGCTTGGGTATCTGCTTTCGGCCTTCCGTACTGATGGCGGGTTCACCTCATGGATTTCACTTGGCTCGCTCGCAACGTTCCCCGAGAACCAGACCCGCATGGCGAAATTCCGAAATCCTTATACACGCCCATGGGATGGCCAGACTGCAGACATTCCCTGCTGGGTGCGGAGAATGGAAGGCGGAAACTTTCAAATCTTTGCGATCAACTGCACGCACCTTGGGTGTCCGGTGCGCTGGTTTCAGGAGTCGCACTTGTTCATGTGTCCATGTCACGGCGGCGCTTTCTACGAAGACGGCTCCCACGCATCCGGGCCGCCGCCGCGTGGACTCTATGAATACAAGTACAAGATCGAGGACGGGCAACTATGGGTACACGGCGGCCAGCTTCCGACCTTGAACCAGCCGGCCTGAAGTCAGAACCGGGAGCCGTAGCGACCGGGTTGAGACGAGTGCCGCGAGGATGATGAGCCATGATCGAGAGATTAAGAAAAATCGCAATCTGGATTGACGATCGAGTCTATATCAGCAAGATCTTCGCGGCGACTGCAGGCCATCACGTTCCGCGCACTTCCGGGAGTTGGTTCTATGTCTTCGGCAGCGGAACTTTGCTCTGCTTCATGATCCAGATCGTCACTGGAATCTGCCTGGCTCTGGTCTACGTGCCGTCGGCAGGCCAGGCTTACACCAGCCTCGAATACTTGAACTATCAACAGCAGTTTGGCTGGTTTCTCCGCGCCATGCACAACTGGGGCTCAAACTTCATGGTCGCGATCATGTTGGCCCATCTTGCCCAGGTCTTTCTGTTCGGCGCGTTCAAATATCCGCGTGAAATGACATGGATTTCGGGAGTCGTACTGCTGCTCTGCACCCTTGGCATGGCGTTCACTGGCCAAGTGCTGCGCTTCGATCAGGATGCCTACTGGGGCTTAGGTATTGGCGCGGCCATGGCCGGCCGTGTGCCTTTGATGGGACCGGCAATTGTGCACATGATGCTCGGCGGTCCGATCATCGCCGGCGAAACTCTTTCGCGCTTTTTCACTCTGCATGTCTTTGTTATCCCGGGAAGCATTCTGGCGATTGTCAGCCTGCACCTCAGGTTGGTGCTGACAAAAGGCATTAACGAATATCCGGTACCCGGCAAGCTGGTCAAGAAGGAAACCTACGCAGAAGAATACGAAGCAGAAATTAAAAAGAGCGGCGTACCATTTTTCCCGAAAGCGATTAGCAAGGATCTAATTTTCAGCGGTCTCGTGCTGCTGGGCATCGTTTTCTGCGCTGCCTACTTCGGTCCGGCAGGCCCACATGGCATTCCTGATCCGACACAGATCAACACCGCCCCGAAACCTGATTTCTTTTTCCTCTGGCTCTATGGCGTCTTGTCGTTAATGCCCGACTATATGGAAACGGTCGTAATGCTGACTGCTCCTTTCATCGTCATTGGCATTCTCTTCGCCGTTCCGTTCATTTCAAACACCGGTGAAAAGAGTCCGCGCCGCCGGCCGGTCGCGGTATTAAGCGTGCTCCTTATATTAATAGTGTTGGGTGCGTTCAATTATCTCGGCACGTATGCGCCGTGGTCACCAAAGATGGAAGCGTGGACCAGCGCGGCCACGCCCACGAATTATCTGGAAGGACGTTCGCCACTCGAACGGCAGGGCGCTCTGGTTTTCCATAGCAAGCAATGCATCAACTGCCACAGCGTAGGTGGCGAGGGAGGATTGCGCGGACCAGTACTCGATAGTGTAGCCACACGCTTGACCGCGGATCAGCTCGTCCGCCAGGTGATTCAGGGCAGCGGTAACATGCCGGCTTACGGCAAGAACTTGAGTCCTTCGGAGGTGGCTGCGCTGGTGGCCTTCATGGGCACTCTGCATAAGCCAACGGAAGCGCCGGCGCGCGATTCGACACGGCCCAGACAAGCATCAACGGATAACAAGCAACCTAATGCAACCGCACAAATGGCCAGTACGAAGCGGTGACAATGAGCGTGAGCAATGACATCTCGACTTCGATACCTGTACGCCGACTGGCGACAGGGATATCGTTCGTGAAACTCAAGACTGAAATCGCCTTTCAGCCTGAACTGCGGCCTACGCTTCAAGTCAAGACCATCACTCGTACCGCTAGAGAATTTCTTACCCTGGCAAAGCCCGAGATCACCTTGATGGTGATGATCTCCGCGGGCGTTTCGTGCCTGATGGCCTCAGACTCTTTAAGCCTCGTCGTTCTCGCGCACACCATTTTAGGCACTGGTTTGCTCGCCGCCGGCGCGGCGACGCTAAATCAGTTTATGGAGCGCGTGCTGGATGGAAACATGCGGCGCACTTCTAAACGTCCCTTGCCAGCGGGACAACTGACCACACGAACCGCACTCGTATTCGGCATTTCGCTCTCGGCTGCGGGAACGATCTATCTAATTCATTTTCTCAACGTGTTGACTGCGCTGCTGGGCTTGTTCACGCTGGTCAGCTACCTATTCATCTACACGCCACTCAAACGCAAGACCAGACTGTGTACGTTAGTCGGAGCATTCCCTGGCGCCGCGCCAATCCTAATAGGTTGGGCCGCAGCAAAAAACAGTCTCGGCCCCGGAGCGTGGGCGCTCTATGTGATTCTCTTCCTCTGGCAGTTTCCACACTTTTATGCGATCGGTTGGCTCTACCGCGAAGACTATGCGCGCGCCGGGATGCTCATGCTTCCTGCAATTGACGACGATGACGGCCGGACAACCTTCCGCGCGATCTTGATCTCGATCGGGCTACTGATCGTCGTCAGCGTGGTGCCGACCTTTATGGCAGCGACCGGTCGGCTTTACTTTCTGCTCGCGATAATTCTCGGACTCTCTTTCTATTATGTTGCCTATCGAGCCTCCGTCTCTCGATCGAAGCCGGCGGCTAAACTACTCCTGCACGCGTCGGTCATCTACCTGCCGCTGATCTATCTGGCCCTGCTGATAGATAAGATCAAATGAGGAGAGCCGGACCGCTGGCGATGGGCCGATGGATACAATCTCAGACGCGGTCTTCAGTTCCTGGGATTTGAATCCCTGGCTGTTGATTCCAGCCCTGGTGACTGGTGTGCTCTACGCGCGCGGATGGAGACGCTTGCACAAACGTGCCCCACACCGGTTCGGGTTCACGCGGCTCACGAGCTTCTACGCGGGACTCATAACTATTCTCTTCGCACTTATGTCGCCGCTGGATGCTTTCGCCGGATGGCTGTTGACCGTGCACATGATTCAACACCTGCTGTTGATGATGGTCGCGCCTCCGTTGATTCTCAACGGCAATCCTTATCTGCCACTCCTGGCGGGGATGCCTCGCAGATTTCTGAAGGATGGTATTGCGCCGTTCTTTGCATCTGTCACATTGCGCAAGGTTGGCCGCTTCGTCACGCATCCCGTTTTCTGCTGGACGGCGTTCGGCTTTACGAGCATCGCCTGGCATACGCCGCCGATGTATCAACTCGCACTCAGCTTCGCAACATGGCATGCAGTTGAACACTTATGCTTTCTAACAACCGCGTTGCTCTTCTGGTCACCGATCATCCAACCTTACCCTTTCGTCCAGCAAATGCCCCGCTGGGCCATGATTCCCTACCTTTTTCTCGCGGATTTTCAGAACACTGCGCTCTCAGCATTCCTGGTGTTCTACGAGCGCGTACTTTATCCGGCTTACGAGACAGCTCCGCACATCACTGGTATGACTGCCCTGGAAGACCAGGCGTCTGCAGGTGCGATCATGTGGGTGGCAGGTTCGATCTTTTTCCTGATACCGGTTGGCCTAATCACGATCGAAGTGTTGAGCAGGAAGCGAACTCCACTTCTCCGCAAGCGTCTTGTCCTTCCGCCAGCACAGTTGAGCGAACGCACTGAAAGACAACTGAGAAAGCGAAGACGCAGACCTCGCGCACCGCTCGACTTGCTTTCACTACCGCTCATCGGTTCGGTTCTGCGTTGGCCACACTTTCGTCGTTGGGTCCAAGCGGTGACGTTTCTGCTGGCGATCATAGTCGTTGCCGATGGATTGTTTGGACCGCAGATGGGCGCGATGAATTTGGCGGGCGTGTTGCCATGGACACATTGGCGCGGACTATCGGCGATTGCTTTACTAGCACTGGGAAATGTCTTCTGCATGGCTTGTCCATTTAACTTTGTTCGAGATTTTGGTCGTCGGTTGCTGCCTGCTTCGTGGGTCTGGCCGCGACGTTTGCGTTCGAAATGGATCGCCATCTCGCTTCTATTTGTCTTTTTCTGGGCCTATGAAGCCTTTGGCTTGTGGGACAGTCCACGTTGGACGGCGTGGATGATCGTCGGTTATTTCACGGCCGCGTTGATCGTTGACGGCCTCTTCAAAGGAGCGAGTTTCTGCAAGTACGTTTGTCCCATTGGGCAGTATCAGTTCATTCAATCGCTCATTTCGCCGGTGGAAGTAGGTGTGCGGAGCCTCAATGTCTGTCGAACTTGTCAGACGCACGATTGTCTTCGCGGTAACGACCAGCAGCGCGGCTGCGAGTTGCAACTCTTCCAGCCACAAAAAACCAGCAACATGGATTGCACCTTCTGCCTGGACTGTGTACACGCCTGCCCGCATCAGAACGTCTCGCTGCTTGCCACGCTCCCCGGAACTCAAGTCGTCAGAATCGAAGGGCGAAAGCGCTCGCTGCGTTGGTTCAGACGCTTCGATGGCGCGGTGCTGATCTTTCTGCTCGTGTTCGCAGCCTTCGTCAACGCGGGCAGCATGATGCTGTCAGTGCAACGGCATGAGCAGACTTTGCAAATGACGCTTCAAGGAGGCTCGTTCCACCTTATCCTCCTCGTCTCTTTTCTGTTGGCGTTGGTTGTGGTTCCGTCGATGTTGGTCGCCGGCTCGGTTTCGCTGGCAAAGATCCTCAGCGGGCGACATATCAGATGGAGAGAGTCCGTGTCGACTTTCGCACAGGCTTTTGTGCCGCTGGGCTTCAGCATGTGGCTCGCACACTTCTCTTATCATCTGGTTAACGGCGTTCTGACCGCGGTTCCTGTAATTCAGCGCGCGGCAAGAAGTGCCGGATTGAATATTCTCGGCAAACCGGACTGGTCACTTTCTGCTTCAATGATAAATTTCGATTGGTTGCCGTCAGTGCAACTGTTGGTGCTCGCGCTAGGGTTGCTTTTGACTCTCTACATCGGGTGGCGGCTGGCGTCTAGCTTTCGTCTCAAGTTTGCTCGGACGCTGGGGATGGCGGCGCCTTGGGCAGTTCTTGCGCTCGTACTCTACGTAGCAGGAGTCTGGATCATTTTTCAGCCGATGCAAATGCGCGGCATGATGATCGATGGAACCACTGAATGGTGCGTGAGCAAATGACCCGAGCAAAAAGCAACGGCGCAAGTGCCCACCATCTGGTGAATCGAGTGCTGCCAATAATCGTTTCGATTCTCACGATGGGCATCGGTGTTCGAGCTGACGGTGGAAATGTCTTGTGGCAACGAACCATGGGCTCGACCACAGTCACTGCATTCACCACTCAGAACCCGCTGCGGCCAGGCCCGGCAGACATTAGCTTTTTGGTTGAAAACAGCGAGCAATTGCGACCTATTCTTGATGCACAGGTATTTGTCACTTTTCAGAGGGAAACCGGCGTAACCATGCGGACAGAAGCAACTCACGCGCAGGCTCGCAACAAACTTCTTTATTGCACTCTGATCGATCTACCACAGCCAGGCCGTTGGAAAATGACTTTGCTCGTTGTGCACGCCGCGGAGCGCATTGAATTCGTAAGCGATCTCGCGCTTAGCCAACCCCAATCACCGCTCAGCGCTCACTGGAAGTTGATGGCCTTTCCATTCGCAATCGCGATCCTGTTCATCCTTCAACAGGGCTTCGCCTGGAAGAAGGATGCTGTCCATCGATGAATTATGAATCGGTTACGGTCTGTGCAAGATCAGGGAAGATGAGGAATTTACGTGACTCGGTCCAACCTCAAGCTCGCCGCAAAATAACAAAACTTCGAATGGCATTTTGAAAGAAATCTATGCCGTCATTGAATACGATTGTACGACTTGAAGAGATTTCAGAATGGACTCCGGATACATAACCGCCCTCGCCGCCCTCGGTGGCGCAGCACTAGGCGGTCTTACGTCGTTCGCGACTTCATGGACGACGCTGCGCATCCAAATGAAGGCGCAGCGAAGTGAGAGCAGTAAATCCAAACGACAAAAACTCTACAAAGCGTTTATCGATCACGCTGCCAAGTCTTATGGTGATTCCTTAATTCACGACAAGCTCGAAACAACTGGTTTGATTGACTTGCATTCGCTCGTCAGCCGAATGCGGGTCGTGTCATCTCAACCCGTCATTGAAAGTGCAATCAAGGTCGTCAAGGTAATAACGGACACCTATAACCAGCCAAACAAGACTCCTGGAGAAATAGAGGCAATGATTAGCAACGGGAGCGTAGATATCTTGCTTAGTTTTAGCGAAGCGTGTCGCGAGGAGTTTGAGCAGGGTCTACAAATTTAATAGCGTCGGGTAGCTGCGAGGGTGTGCCCACTAGCCGGTACTTCTGTGCAACGCGTATGCAGGCTTGAAGATGGTGGCGTACGAGGCGGTACGTGTCGATATTAAGCCGAAGCGATCCTTGACGACCGCGTGGCGCGTAAATACTGGCTCATACCGTTTCGTAAGACTTGGTGATGCCATCTCCAACGTTCCTAAAATTCGGTGTGCGTGTCATCCTGGAGACTGAGATTCGCCGCAGGTGCAAGAAGCAAAAACATTTGTGGGCCAAGTCGGATTCTCGAAGTTCAACCTTGCGGTTTATGAGGAGAAAGGAGCAGGCGACGGGAATCGACCCGTATTACCAACTTGGGAATCAAAACTTTCGCTCCTTTATTTTCAATAGTTACAAAACTGCTCAGAAAAAAAGTAAATGCATGCGCTGCATACCGTGCATGCTGTGCCTGATTTGTGTATAGCTGCGGGACGTTTGCGGGACGGTGTGTCATCAAAGCGGTCCCTATTTGATCATCCAAATTCACTCTTCCGTTCCGATCATTACATCACTCGCCTTTATCACTGCGAAGACTTCCTTGCCTTCAGACAGATTGAGCCTCTCGGCGGATGTCTTAGTGATGATTGAAACGATCTTAAGATTCTCCGCTAACTCCAGTTCAATCTCCGCGTTTACGGCGCCGATCTGCACGTGTGTTATTCTTCCCTTCAACAAATTTCGAGCACTGATTTCCATGTCAACTCCCTCGCTGCCGTAATGAAGATTACTATCTTTCGTGCGCTATGACGTCGTCCGTACTGTCAGCGCCACTACTTGCCTGACCCATCGTGCTTGCCGCTTTTCACCTGGCACAACTACTTGCCATGGTCCTTCTTTATCGGTCAATGGCCCTCCGTCGCGACGGTCGGCGAGTATGATCACTCGATCGGTGAAGGCAGGATCGATTTCAGGCAAAGCAAAAACGGCTTTGTAGCCATCGGCTGCTTCGACCAGCAGAAACTCCTGGAGGCGCTTGCCACGTAAGCTGTCGCCAAACTGCACGCCAGCAAGCTTTAGAACGTCGACCAGGGAAACACCTTCGAAAGTGGACTCTTTTCCAGAGTGGTCTTTCGCTTTAACCGTCACTCGCGGAAGTTTACTGAGGCTCGCAGCAGTAAACCGTTGCGGTTGCGGCACTGATCCACCAACTGTAAGTTTAGGCTCATTCGCCTGCGCTACAGCTATGGAAACAACAGAGAGCAAGACGAAGCTGGCACAACTGAATCTGAAACCGAGGCTTGTCATAGTCAGAATCTTACACGGTATTCGGCTAAATGAACTATCAGAATCTAATTAAGGTTTCGACCTTCTCCGTGATCTAAGACCCAGAAATTAGAGGTCTGATTGTCTAAAGCCCTCTGAAGTTCTCGTACCGGCTGCACTTCTCCATCATCACCCAGAGCAAAGGTGCCGAAGTGGATCGCGACGCTCGCGCCCGGTCGCAGCAAATAATGGATGTTGACTGCCTCCGCCGGTGAGAGATGCACCGGGTGCATGAACCAGCCGGGGAGGTAAGCGCCAATTGGCAATAAGGCCAAACGGAATCCGCCAAATCGTTCCTTGATCTGTTTGAAGTGTCCGCCGATGGCCGTATCGCCGGCGAAATAGATATTTCCCGCCGACGCTTGAACTACGAAACCGCACCAGAGCGTACAATCAAGGTCGCTCAGACTGCGTCCGGAGAAATGTTGAGCCGGGACACAATTCACGGTAACTCGATCGGACACGTGGGTTTTGTCCCACCAATCGAGTTCCATCACGTCTGCTATGCCATGTTTCTGCAGCAAGGCGCGATTGCCCAACCCGGCGATGAAGCGTGGGTCATGCTCCTTCTTGAGTCTGAGCAACGTTGCGATGTCCAGATGATCGTAGTGGTTGTGACTCAAGAGCACGACATCGATTGGCGGAAGGTCTTCGAAGCGCAGGCCTGGAGCGCGATGTCTCCTCGGACCAGCCCAGGTAAACGGACTAGCACGATCTGACCAGATTGGATCGGTCAGGATGTTCAAGCCGGCCGTTTGAATCAAAACCGTGGCGTGGTTGATAAACGTGATTCTTAACTTCTCACCGTCTACACGGCTCGGCGGCGGCGAACCGGGTTCAGCGTCGATCCACTTATTCCACTCACCGGG
>Ga0207684_10000296_pt1 | contig 71621 bp, 77 predicted proteins | sample KBSK5501metaG_FD_184342 | JGI IMG/M metagenome (GOLD analysis project Ga0207684, IMG submission 184342) | Corn, switchgrass and miscanthus rhizosphere microbial communities from Kellogg Biological Station, Michigan, USA - KBS K5-50-1 metaG... | ecosystem: Host-associated > Plants > Roots >...
CGGCGCTGCCACAGCGAACCTCAGCGCCAGGAGATCTCCACTCGCTTCTCGCACTGCGTCGCGGGCCGCTGCACGGTGCCCATCCGGGACTGCGAGATCCATCATCTGGTGCCGGTTGCGGTGGGCGGCCAGACCGACGTCCGGGAAGCTGTGCCGCTCTGCCGGCGCAGGCACCACCCGCAGGTGACGGAGGGTGGCTACCGGCTCGAACGCGCGGCGGACGGTGGCTTCGATCTGGTCGCGCCGCCGGGCGCCGAGTTTCGGCCGGATCGCCGGCAACGGGATTCCACCCGCAGCGGCCCCTGACCTCATGCCGGCGATGAGGTGTCGCCGTCGCCTGAACTCAAGCGCTGTTCAAGCTAACCGGCGATCGGCGTGCCGGCGAAGTGACAGGCTGCCAGATGCCCCTCGGGCTTCATCTCCAGCGGCGGCTCCAACTCGGCGCAGATCTCCTGCGCGATGGGGCAGCGCGTCCGAAACCGGCAGCCGGAGGGCGGGTTGATCGGGCTCGGCACATCGCCCTTCAGCACGATGCGCTGACGCCGCGCCCCCGGCCGCGGTTCCGGGATCGCCGAGAGCAGCGCCATCGTGTAGGGGTGCAGCGGCTTGCGGTACAGGTCCGCGGCGACGGCCAGCTCGACCACCTTGCCGAGATACATGACGGCGATGCGGTCGGAGATGTAGCCGACCACCGCCAGGTTGTGGGCCACGAACAGGTACGTGAGGCTGAACTCCCGCTTCAGCTCCACCAGCAGGTTCAGCACCTGGGATTGAATCGAGACGTCGAGCGCGGAAACCGGCTCGTCGGCGACCACGAACTTGGGCTGCAGGACCAGGGCGCGGGCGATTCCGATGCGCTGGCGCTGACCCCCCGAGAACTCGTGCGGGTAGCGCCCCGCCGCCTCCGGCCGCAGGCCGACTCGCTGCAGGATCTCCTTCACCTTGGCGGCGCGCTGGCGGCCGGGCGCCAGCCCGTGGATCGCCAGCCCTTCGCTCACGATGTCGCGAACGGTCATGCGCGGGTCCAGGGAGCCGACGGGGTCCTGAAAGATGATCTGCATGTCGCGGCGCATCGCCTTCAGGTCGCGGCCGCGCAGCCGAGCCACGTCTCGGCCTTCGAAGAGGATCTCGCCCGCAGTCGGCTCCACGAGGCGCAGCAGGGTCCGTCCCAAAGTCGACTTGCCACAGCCCGACTCGCCGACCAGGCCCACGGTCTCGCCAGGCATCACGTCGAGGTCGACCCCGTCCACCGCCTGGACGACGCCGACCGTGCGCTGCAGGATCCCCCGCCGGATCGGGAAGTGCTTGGTGACCCCGCGCGCCTTGAGGAGCGGCTCGGCTGCGGGCGTGGTCATGCCGGGACTTCGACGCCCTCCGACTTGCGCGGACCCTTCTCGCAGAGCCAGCAGGCGCTGCGCTGGATGCCCGCCTCGAAGAGCGGCGGGTCCTCTTTCAGGCACCTCTCGAACGTGTAGTCGCAGCGGCTCGCGAAGCGACAGCCGGCCGGCCAGTGGAGCGGGCTGGGCACCATGCCGCGAATCACCTTGAGCGGTTCGGCCTGCGTCATGCCGAGCACCGGGATGGAGTGCAGCAGCGCCTCCGTGTAGGGATGCTGCGGCGTGCTGAAGATGGATTCCACAGGTCCCCTCTCCACGATCCGGCCGGCGTACATGACGGCCACGTCATCGGCCATCTCCGCGACCACGCCGAGGTCGTGGGTGATGAGCATGATCGCCATCCCCAGACGGTCGCGGAGGTCCTTCATCAGCTCCAGGATCTGCGCCTGGATGGTGACGTCGAGCGCGGTCGTCGGCTCGTCGGCGATCAGCAGCTTGGGATTGCAGGACAGCGCCATCGCGATCATGACGCGCTGTCGCATCCCGCCCGACATCTGGTGCGGGTAATCGCGCACCCGCTTCTCGGGTGATGGGATGCCGACCAGCCGCATCATCTCGACCGCGCGCTGGTCGGCCTTCCGGCGGCCGACCCGCTGGTGCAGCTGGACCGCTTCGGAGATCTGGTCGCCGACCGTGTAGACGGGGTTCAGCGACGTCATCGGCTCCTGGAAGATCATCGAGATCTCGTTGCCCCGGATCTTCTCGAGCTCGTCCTCGTCGAGCTGCACCAGGTCGCGCTCGCCGAACAGGATGCGGCCGCCCGGCTCGATCCGGCCCGGCCGGTCGATGAGGCGCATCACCGAGAGGGCCGTCACCGACTTGCCGCACCCCGACTCACCGACCACGCCCAGCGTCCGGCCGGGCGCGATCGCAAGATCGACGCCGTCCACCGCGCGCACCACTCCAGCCTGGGTGTGGAAGTAGGCGCGCAGATTCTCGACCCGCAGCAGGTCAGTCATGCCGCCGACTCTACTGGTCGATCCACCAGTCGGCGAGATTCCAGGTGTTGCCGGGGGCGGCGGGATTGGGCGCGTAGTTGTGCAGGCGCCGGGAGCTGAGCCCGATGTCCAGCCGCTGGTAGAGCGGCACCTCGCAGGCCGCCTTACGGTATTGAGCCTGGAGATCGCGGTAGGCCTCGGCCCGCTGGACGCGGTCGAGGGTGGCGCGCCCGGCCGCCAGGTCGGCGTCCAGGGCCGGGCTGTCGCAGCGCGAGAAGTTCTCTCCGGCCGGGTTCTGCGGGCTCGGGATCTGAGAGCTGTGCAGGGTCGCGAACGCTCCGTCCGGGTCGGCCGGCGCGATCCATGCGAAGAGGGCCGCGTCGAAGCGGCCGCGGGCCAGCACGCCGTTGTCGGCGAAGGACGCAAAGAGCTCGCCGGCCGCGAAGTCCTGGACGCGCACATCGGCCCCCGCCTGGCGCCAGCCGGCGACCAGGATCTGCTGCTCGGCGGCCGCCAACGGTGAGTCGGCAACCGCCGCCAGGGTGAACTGCAGGCGCTGCCCGGCCTTGGTCCGGACGGCATCGGCGCCCAGGGCCCACCCGTCTGCCTCCAGCGCGGAGCGAGCTTGCTCCAGCTCGAAGCGCGGGGCGCCGAGGTCGCCGTTGTAGGCCCAGCCCAGCTCGGGGCTGATGGGGCCGGTGGCCGCCGGCGCCCGGTTGTGCAGCGGGCCCGCCAGCACCGACCCCACATCCACCGCGGCCGCCAGCGCGGACCTCAGGGCGGCGTCGTCCTTCCAGAGCTGGGCCTGCTGGTTCAGGGTCACCTGTTCGTAGGAAAGCCAGGGCACCGGCTGCAGGCGCGCGCCCGCGACGGCCGCCGCCAGGTCGAGGTCGTGCTCATCGAGCTCCAGCGCCACCTGGATGTCGCCCGCCTTGAGCGCCGCCAGCAATGCGGCCTTGGTCGCGAACGCCTTGAACACGACCTTCTCCAGGTGGGCGGCGTGGTTGAGGAGCGGCATGTCGGCGCGGCCGTCGGCGTAGCGGGGGTTGCGCTGCAGGGTGTAGTGGTCGGCGGGGACGGCGTCCGCCACCGTCAGCGGGCCGGAGACCACGTCGGGTTTGGACCAGTAGGGATCGGACCCCAGCTGGGCACGTTCGATCGCGGCCAGCCGGTGCTTGGGCACGATGGCGCCGAAAAGCAGTGCGTAGGCCGGGTAGATCGAACGGAAGTGGACCGTGAAGCCCGCGTCGCCGCGCTTGTCGATGCCGGTGATGCGGTCGTAGCCCTCGGTCCCGGCCGTCGCCTGCCAGGTGAAGATCACGTCGTCCGAGGTGATCGGCTGGCCGTCCGACCAGCGCAGGCCCGGCCGCAGGTCGTAGGTCACGTCCATGCCCGACCCGACGGTCTTGACGCCGCCGTTGGCGACCGTTGGCACCGAATGCGCCAGGTCGCCGTAGTAGCCGAGGGTGGGGTCCACGCCGACCAGGCCGCTGAAGAGCGCCTGCTGGATCATCGCCGCCGAGGTCGGGGAGGGCGCGTAGGCGGGGGGCAGCGTGACCGGGAACTGCCAATCGCCGACGGTGGCCACCCCACCCTCGTGGCCGGCGGGCTCGGCCTGGTAGGGGGCTGGAAGGGTGGGCGGCACGGCCGGGGTCGGGGCCGGCGTGGCCGTGGGCTGGGCCGCGGGAGAGCTGGGCTGGCAGCCTGCAGCCGCGAGCAGGAGGAATAGGGCGACACCGCGCCTCATCGCGCGAGGTTACGGCTTACCGCGTCCCCCTCCCCCTCCGCCGTTGGCGGAGGGACCTCCCCGCCAAGCGGGGAGGAGATTCTTTTTTAGAGCCGTTCCAGAACGGCTGTGCGCTTGTTCGAGTACTCGCTGTCGCTCAGCACCCCGTTGGAGTGCAGGCGGTCCAGCATGTCCATCTCCTCGAGCACGTCCAGCAGCGGCGCCATCGTGCGCCGGGCCAGGTAGGCGTCGGAGGCGCCGCGCTCCTCCGGGTGCCGGGGATCGAACTCGCGCACGTAGAAGAGCGCCTTGACCGCGGAGAAGGGGATTCCCAGCTTGCGTACGGTCCCGTTGCCGCCGCTCTCCTCTGGATGGAGGAGGAGAACGATGCCGTAGCGGTGCCGCTGCAGGGCCCCGTCGATGTGCCCGCGCAGCACCTCGCCGTCGAGGAAGCGGATGGCGACCTTGCGGGTCGGCGTCTCCGGTTCGTGGACGTCAGAGAGCGGCAGCTCGACCCACTTGACGGCCGACAGCGGGACCCACGCGGTCTCGTTGTTCTCGATGCCGCCCACGTCGTCGACGTCAACCAGGAAATCGGGCTCGTCGAAGTCGAGCTCGCGGGCCTCGCCCGCCATGGTCTCGTCGTCGAAGAAGCGGATGTTCACATGAGCCATGGGCTGTACCTAAACCTTAACGGGGCGCCGCGGCCCCAACTTGCGGGAACAGGCGACGCAGGTCGCGAGGTGACGGCGGACGCCCTCCGCCTGCGCCGAGCGCAGCTTGCCCGCCAGGTACGGCGCCAGCAGCGGGATCACCTCGGCGCAGGCCAGCTCGGTGCCCCCCTGCATGGTCACGAACTCCTCCTTGAACCGCAGCCGAGCCCGGTACAGGAGGGTCTCGACGGCGCTCTCGCTGATCTTCATGACCTGCGCGATGCGCCGGTAGCTGAGCCCCTGCAGCTCGCGCAGCGTGAGCACCAGCCGGTACTTCTCGGGCAGGCGCTGGGCGACGAGCCAGACCTGTCGCCGGAGCTCGTTGGTCTCGCTCTGGACGACCGGGTCGTAGGCGTGGGCAGGAGCGGGGAGCCGCAGCATGGCGTCCTCGTCGTCCTCCAGGTGGTCGGCCAGCTCGCGGGGATCGCGCTGGCGACGCCGGAGCTCGTCGTAGCAGAGGTTGCGGGCAACGGTGTGGATCCAGCCGCCGAAGTTGAAGCTGTCGTCGACGCGGTCCATGTTGCGCAGCGCCTTGAGGAAGGTCTCCTGGGCGATGTCCTCGGCCAGCAGGGCGTCCCCCAGCTTGCGCCGGACCAAGCGGTAGATGGACCCCACGTAGCGCCGGTGCAGCTCCTCGAAGGCCGCGGTCTCACCACCCCGGAAGGCTTCGACCAGGTCGATGTCGGTGCGCGTGTCGGTGCTCATCGCAGCGCCCCCAGCAAGCGGCAGGCGCGCTCCGCGGCCCGCTCGACCAGGCCCTCGGCGTCGCGCTCCATCTCCTCCAGGGTCGCGGGGCGCTCGGCCAGCGGCAGCACCGCCGTGACGCCCGCGCCGAGCACCGTTTCCCAGCCCTCTCCCAGCGCCCCGGCCAGCAGGACCACGGGCACCCCGGCCCGAGCCGAGCGGGCCGCGACCTCGGCGGGCCCCTTGCCGTAGGCGGTCTGGGAGTCGACCCGGCCCTCGCCGCCCATGACCACCGAGGCTCCGGCCAGCGCGCGGTCGAACCCCGCCGCCTCCACGACCAGCGGCGCGCCCCGGACCAGCCGGGCATCCAGAAAAGCGACCAGGCCCGCGCCCGCGCCTCCGGCCGCGCCCGCCCCCGGAAGATTCGCCACCTCCCGGCCGAGGTCCCGCTCCACCACCTCGGCGAAGCGGCCGAGCGCAGCGTCGAGCTCAGCGACCATGTCCGGCGTGGCGCCCTTCTGAGGACCGTAGACCGCGGTCGCCCCCTCGGGACCGGTGAGCGGGTTGGTGACATCGACCGCCACCTCGACTCGGATCTTCCGCCACGCCGGATCGAGGCCGGAGGCCTCGATCCGGTCGAGCCTGGCGAGCGCAGCGGCGCCGCGCGGCAGATCTCGGCCCTCGGCGTCGAGCAGCCGAAAGCCCAGCGCCTGGGCCATCCCGGCCGCGCCGTCGTTGGTCGCCGAACCGCCGATCCCGGCGATGACTTGGCTCACCCCCCTGCTGCGTGCAGCCTCCAGTACCTGGCCGAAGCCGTACGTCGAGGTAACGCGGGGGTCGCGCCGGCTGTTCGGGACCAGCGGCAGGCCGCTGCTGGAGGCGAGCTCCACGACCGCGGTGCGGCCGCCGTCGATGAGGCCGAACTCGGCTTCCACGGGGTCCCCGAGCGGACCTTCCACGGTGAGCTGCACGAGCTCGCCGCCGGCGGCCGCGACCAGCGCCTCGACCGTGCCCTCGCCGCCGTCCGCGACCGGGACCTCGGCCACCTCGGCCTCGGGCCAGGCCCGGCGCACGCCGCGGGCGATGGCGCGGGCGGCGGCCGGCGAGCCGAGACTGCCCTTGAACGGATTGGGTGCCGCCACGACCTTCATGGGCGCGGCCGAGTCTAACCGGCCGAACTCAGAGGGGGACCCTCTCTAGTAGACCGGAAGGACCCAGTCCGAGTACTTCGGGTTCTCGCCGCGGACCGCCCCGAAGTAGATCTGCTGGAGCTCCTGCGCGATCTCGCCAACCCGGCCGTCGCCGATCGGCCGGTGGTCGAGCTCGATCACGGGCGAGATCTGGGCGCCGGTGCCGCACAGGATCAGCTCGTCGCAGGTGTAGAGCTCGGTGCGATCGATGCTGCGCTCGACCATGGGCATCTTCAGCTCTTCGCGCACGATGTTCATCACGTACTTGCGCGTGATCCCCTCCAGGATGTCGTCGGTGACCGGCGGGGTGATCACCTCGCCCTCCTTGACCATGAAGAGGTTCTCAGCCGAGCCCTCTGACACGTGGCCGTCGATGGCCAGCACGATCGCCTCGTCGAAGCCGGACTCGATCGCCTCGTTCTTGGCCAGCGCCGAGTTGGCGTAGGAGCCGGTGATCTTGCCCCGCGCCGGCAGCGATTGATCCGACACCCGCCGCCAGCTGGAGACCATGCACCGGATGCCGTGGTCGATCTCCACGTACTTCCCGAAGGGCACCATGTAGATGGCGAAGGTCTCGGCGAGGCCCCGGAGGCGGACTCCGATCTCCTCGGCCGACTTGAAGATGATTGGCCGGATGTAGACGTCCGACCTGAAGTCGTTGCGCCGCAAGAGGTCGAGGGTGACATTGACCAGGGTTGCGGTGTCGTCGGGCAGCTCCATCCGCATGATCCGCGCGGAGCGGCGCAGGCGATCGTAGTGGGGACCGGCGGCGAGCAGGAAGAGCTGGCCGCGCTTGTCATTCCAGTACGCCCGGATGCCTTCGAAGCAGCCGGTGCCGTAATGGAGAGCGTGCGTCATGAGCCCGAGGTGGACGTCCTCGTAACGCTTGACCTCGCCGTTGAAGTAGACCCAGTGGTTGGCGGGCTGGGGAGCCGTTGACATGAACGGCGGCGCGGTATGGGGGTCAGCGCTCATGCATGACGGATTCTAGGCCCCCTTGCCCGCGCCTTTAGAATCCAAGCCGGATGAGCCTCTACGGGATCATCGCCGACCTCAGGCGCGAGCATCCGACGCCGTCCGCGTCCAGGACGCTGGACATGGTGGTCGCCGAGCTGGGTGAGCAGCGCGACAACCTGCGGGAGGCGATCGCGCACCTCGAGTCGAAGCCCGTCCCGGCCGGGGGCAAGCCGGTTCTGGAGGAGCTGCTGCAGCGCGCCGAGGCCGAGGGTGTCGACGACATCGAGCGGCCACCGGCGCCGGGCGACCCGGCGGCGCTGGAGCCGATCGACGAAGGCCAGATGGGGATCGCGGTCCTGCTCGGAGGGAGCGCCCTCCTGGGCGCCGGTCTGGGGATCCTGGTGCTCCTGATCGGGCTCAACCAGATCATCCACTTCGCCTAGCAGCAGATGCCTCAAGAGTTCAGCTTCGACGTCGTCTCCGAGTACGACCAGGCCGAGCTGACCAACGCTCTCGACCAGGCGCGCCGGGAGGCGGGCACCCGATTCGACTTCAAAGGCACCGAGCCCAGCATCGAACATAGGGGCGGGGTGATCGTGGTCGAGGCCTCGACCGAGGACCGCGCCCGCGCTCTCTACCAGGTGGTCGTCGAAAAAGGCGCCCGCCGGGGGCTGTCCGGCAAGCTGTTCAAGCCCGGCGACCCCAAGACGGTCGGCCACGGCCGGGGCCAGATCGAGGTCAAGCTCAACGCGGGCATCGACGACGCGCTGGCCAAGGACCTGCAGAAGCGGATCCGGTCGGTCAGCAACAAGGTCCAGGCCCGCATCCAGGGCGACCAGCTGCGGGTGACCAGCCCCAGCAAGGACCAGCTTCAGGCGGTCATGAAGATGCTGCGCGAGGCCGAGGACATCTCGGTCCCGCTGGAGTTCAAGAACTACCGGTAGGTTGGGGAGTCGCTCCGGGCAGGGTCTTCGGGCAGGCGTCCAGGGCCGCCTGCAGAGCCTGTCCGCGGGCCCCCGAGCTCTGGATGACGTTGGCGAAGTCCTGGATCTGCTGGGTGGTCATTCCCAGGTCGTGCTTGTCGAACGCCTGCACTGCCTGTGAGAGGTTGGTGTCGGCCAGGTTGAGGAGGTTGCGGTAGTCCTTCAGCTGGGGCTGGATGCAGGGCGGCGCGTCGGACTTGTCGATCTGCTGGATGACCAGGTCGATCTTGTGGTAGACGTCGGTCATCGCGTCCCGGCAGGCCTGGTCGAGGACGTGGCCCTGGGCGCAGTCCGCAGCCATCACCTGCTCCGCCTGCCCGGCGGTGACCAGCATCGGCGCCAGCTGCAGGTTCAGCAGCTGGTCGGCGCGCTGGTACTGGCTCAAGCTGGGATCGGGCGTCGCCCTGGCCGCCGGCGCCGGCGCCGCGTTGAGGCCGAAGTCCCTCAGGGTGGGGAAATCGTCCTTGAACGCCCAGAAGGCGACGCCCAGCGTCCCCACGATCACCGCCAGGGAGCCCCACATGATCCAGGGCCGGCCGGGCTGGCGAGGCGCGGCCCACGCCGGCAGGAGCTCGGCCGGAGCGTTCGGCGAGGCGGCGATCTCCGGCGGTCCCTGCAGAGCCGCCGCGGACTCCACCGGCAACCAGGAGGGCACCCCTTCGCCGGACGGGGGGAGGGCGGCGGCTGGGGCGGGCACCGGGGCGGCCACCGGCACCCAGGCCGCGCCGTTCCAGCGGTGGCTGCCGTCGGGCGAGTAGAGGGATTGCCACCTCTGGCCGTCCCACCACCATCTGCCGTCCGGCGAGATCGGCGGTCCACCCGGCTGCGAGGCCATGCGAGCGGGGGATTCTAAGGCCGGAGCGGTCTAAGGGCCGGGTGCGGGTGGATCCTGGTGGGCCCGGACCGTCTCCATCGCCATGGCGATCCGCGCCGCCCGGTCCCCGTCCGGGCTCTGCTTTAGCCAGTCCGCATAGCGGCGCCGGGAGGCGAGCGGAAGCGCCTCGAAGTCGAGACCGAGGCCCTGGGCCGCCAGCGCCCGCCGGAAGTCGGCCGGCAGGTCGAGGTTCGGGTGCTCCGGCTCGCTCGCGGCCATGCCTGGGCTGATCGTAAAGCGCGGCGCCCCTCCGTCAAACTTGGCGTCGCAGTGGAGGTGATCCCGGCCATCGACCTGCGCGGGGGCCTGGTCGTGAGGCTGCGCCAGGGCGACTTCGAATCCGAGCGCGCCTACGGTGACGACCCGGCCGCCACCGCGGCGGCCTACGCGGCGGCCGGCGCCCAGCGCCTGCACGTCGTCGACCTTGATGCCGCGCGCGGCGGCAGCCACAACCGTGGCGCGGTGGCCGCGATCCTGGACCGCGGCGGCCTCGCCGTCCAGGTCGCCGGCGGTATCCGGAGCCCGGCTGACGCCGACCGCTGGCTGGGCGCGGGCGCGGCCGCCGTAGTCATGGGCACCACCGCCGTCCGCGAGCCTGGCCTCCTGCGCGAGCTCGCCGCGCAGCGCCCCGGGCGCGTGCTGGCGGCCCTCGACGTCAAAGCGGGCCGGCCGGCGGTCACCGGCTGGAGCGGTGTCGAAGACCTCGCCCTGGAGCAGCTGCTGGCGGCCTGGGAGGAGTCCTACCTGGGTGGGGTGATCGTCACCAGCGTCGACCGCGACGGCACGCTGGCGGGCCCGGACCTGGACATCCTGAAGCGCGTGCGCGCCCTGACTCGGCACCGCCTCACCTACTCCGGCGGCATTGCCGAGCTCGCCGACCTGGAGGCGGTGCGCAACGCCGGCGCCGACGCCGTGATCGTGGGCCGCTCGCTGCTCGAAGGCCGCTTCCGGCTGGAGGAGGCGCTGGCATCCGCCGGCTGATCGGCGCCCTCGCCGTGCTCGTGCTCGCCGCCTGCGGAGGCGATCCCGCGCCCGACGACGCCGCGCTCCACCAGGACATCGCCCAGCACCAGGCCGGGGCCGAGGTGACCTTCCACGCCACGCTGCTCTCGGACCCCCAGGACGTGACCGGGCACGAGCTGATGGTGGTGCGCGCGGGAAGCGGGGACGACCTCGAGGTCGATCACAACACGACCCTGGCCCGGCGGGTTCCCGCTCACACCGGGGACCAGCTGGTGATTCATGGGCAGCTCTATCTCGACCCCGGCAAAGCCGGCGTCCACTGCACGCACGCGCATACCTCGAGCGGATGCCCGGTGCCCGGCTGGATCGACCTCGGCGGCAGCCGCTACCAGTGACCGGGGAGGTGTTCGGAGCACCTCCCGCCCTCGAGGAGGACGAGGAGGGGCACGAGACGCTGCTGGGAGCTTTCCGGCAGCGCGCGCTGGCTCTGTGGCGGGCCGAGCGCGCGCTCCGCCTCTACACCGGGATCGCGATCGCCGAGCTGGTCGTGTGCACGATCCTGGTGCTGGCGGGCGACCTCCCGCTGCGGCTGCCGCGGATGGGCATCACCTCCGGCGGCAACAGCCTGGACACGATCCCGATCCCGATCCTGGTCCTCAGCCTCGCACTGCAGGCGATCGCCTGGGGCATGTTCCTGACCGGCCTGCTCGACACCCGCTGGCCGATCCTGATCGCCGGCCTCGCCCTCTTCTACTTCGCCTTCGGCCAGTTCCTGGAGCCGATGCTGATCTTCCCGGTCTACCTGTACGTGCTGCTGCTCGTGCTGGCGGCGGTTGCGGGGGTGGTCGCCGTCGGGCGCTTTCGGCGCCGCCAGGGCGCCGGGCCGCCGGGCCTCGGACTCTTCCTGGCCAACGTCCTCCTGGTGGGCGCCATCTTCGGCGTCGCCTGGCTCGAGTCCGCCCAGGGCGGCTCGTCGGTTCTCTTCGGCCTGACCCTGTCGGTGCAGCTGGGCTTCCTCTCCTTCCTGATCATCACGGTGCTCTTCCTGGCCGGGACCGACTTCGCGGAGTGGGGACAGGTCGCCGGCGAGCGCCTGGGCACGCTGGCGCAGCGGCTCCAGCGGGGCGGCGGCTGGCTGGTGCCGGCGATCGTGGTCGTGGTCTCGCTGGCGATCCTCGCCGACACCGTCCGCCAGTACCAGACGGGGATGGTCCAGCAGCTGCTGATGGCGGTGCTCGGCCTCCTCCTGGTGGCGGTGGTGGTGCTGGCGGCGCGGGCGCTGCACCACCGGCGGCCGGTCCGCTTGCCGGTCGCGGCGATGGTGGTGGCGGCGGGCCTCGACCTCCTCTTCTTCGTGATCGCCGTGGTCGCGGCGGGCGCCGTGACCACCACCCCGGCCGCCAGCATCAACGGCATCTCCTTCGCCCTCTATGAGTACCCGAAGGAGCCCAGGTTCGCGATCGAGCGGCCGTCACTCTGGGAGGTCCAGACCTTCGACACAAGTCCGGGCCTGGTCTATTTCTCGGGCCTTCACGCCGCCAACCAGGGCATGTTCTACGTCGTCTCCTGGCCGGCGTCCGACGTGGGCAGCGACCCGATGGCGACCTGGGTCGGCATCTGCTGCGCCGGCCAGAACCTGGTCAGCCGCAACCCGCATCCGCACGGCCCCTGGATCGAAGCCGACTTCGTGGACCACCTGGCGGGCGGCGACCTGGCCGGCACCACCTGGACCCGGACCTCCGGCGGCCGCGTGTGGCTCCTGTACGGCATCTCCAATGCGCGGATCGTCGACCTCAACACGCCGGTCTTCCGGCACATGGCCGACACCTGGCAGGAAGGCGCCGCGCCCGCGGTCGCCGGCAATCCCGCCGCCACCCAGTCGGTCCAGGATCGAACCCTCGCCGTCAATTCCGGGATCTGGTTGCTGGTGGCGATCGGGTGCCTCGTCTTCCTGGCCCTGCGCCGGCGGGCGCGCCCCGGACTGGCCGCGGCCGCCATCTTCCTGATGCTGGTCGGCGGCCTGTACGCGCTGCAGTCCTTCGGATCGGTGCTGGCCGCCCTCGGCCTCCACCTGCAGATCGGGCCGGTGCACATCCAGGGACTGCGCATCCAGGGCGAGCAGGCGGCGGTCGCGATCATCACGGTGGCCGCCGTGGCCTGGTTCGCCGTCCGCCGTCGGCTCCGTGCGGGCACACCGGTGCTGCTGGCGTTGGCCGGCCTGTCGATCGGCCTCCAGGTGCTGTCGTGGATGTTCTGGGTTTTCGACCAGAAGCAGTCCGGCGGCGGCCTGACCGCGATCGGGCTGGCGCTGGTCACGCTGGCCCTGCTCTGGGACATCGTGATGTCCGGGGGCGCCATGGCGCAGGGCCACGGGCGCTGGTTCCCGCGCCACTCGCGGGTCCTGATCTACTTCGGCTTCGACGTCCTGGTGGCCGCCACCGTCCTCTACTTCGAGTCGCTGCGCAACCAGGTGACCGGACAGGCCGACGGGCTGGCGCTCAACACCGACTTCTGGCCCCAGACCGGCCTGATCATCCTCGGCATCCCGATGCTGCTGGCGCTCTTCATCCTGAAGCTCGGGCGCCTGAGAACACGCTCACACCACCGGGCGGCGGAGGCCCTCTAGGTTTCTTTCCGGGCCACCATGTACGCCGCGGCCTGGGCTATCGGGCGCACCACCACCTCGTCGATGTTGACGTGCGGTGGCCGGGTCACGCAGTAGGCGATGACGTCGGCGATATCGTCGCCGGTCAGCGGCTGCACGCCCTTGTATTCATTGTCCGCGGTCTGCTGGTCGCCCTTGAAGCGGACCAGGCTGAACTCCGTCTCCACCATCCCGGGCGCCACCTCGGTGACGCGGATCGGCTCCCCGTTGAGCTCCAGGCGCAGGGTGCGGCTGATGGCGCGCACGGCGTGCTTGGTGGCGGTGTAGCCCGCGCCGCCCTTGTAGACCTCGAAGCCCGCGATCGAGCCCAGGTTGACGATGTGCGCGTGCGGCGCCTTGCGCAGCAGCGGCAGCAGCGCGCGGGTGACCCGGAGCAGCCCGAGCACGTTGGTTTCCAGCATCCCGGTCCAGTCCTCGTCGACGGTGGCCTCGACCGGGCTCTTGCCGAGCGCCAGCCCGGCGTTGTTGACCAGCACGTCGGCGTGGCCGAAACGGCCGGCGATCTCGGCCGCGAAGGCGTCGATGCTGTCCACCTCCCGGACGTCGAGCTCGAGCACCGTGGCGTCGATCTCACGGGCCAGCTCTTGGAGGCGGTCGCGACGGCGGGCGCCGGCGACGATGCTGAACCCCTCGCGCGCCAGGCGCCTGGCGGTGGCGGCCCCGATCCCGGCCGAGGCGCCGGTGACGACGGCGATTCGGGGGGCGGCCTTCACTCTCCGGAAGGGTACCCTAGTGTCGAGCACATGCTGGAGCTGGTGGTGGGTGCGACGGCGGTGCTCCTCGCCCTGGTGGGCGCGGCCATCATCGCCGGCCCGGCCGTGCCCCGAGCCTGGCGTGGCGCCCTGGCGCTGGTCCGCCGCCGCCGGCCCGGCGCGCGACCTTCGGCCGCGGTCGGCACGACCGCTCCCCGGCCCGGTGCGCCCGATCTTCACCCCACCACCCTGAAGGCGCTCACGGCCGCCGCCCGGGCCTACAGCCTGCTCCGCGCCAACGGCGAGGACCGCGTTGCGGGCGAGCTGCGCACGGCTGCCCGCCGGGTCCGGGCCGACGAGGCGCAGGGCCTGCTGGCGCTGGCTGCGGTCCTGCGCGGGCTGCGCGAGGTCAGCCTCGAAGACCCCGAGGCGGAGGAGCGCTACCGACGCCTGGTGGATGAGCTCAAGGGCGCCGTCAAAGACCGCTCGGAGCAGCTGGAGCTGCTCCACTTCGGCTAGCTGAACAACAGCTCCCGCCGCACCCGGACGCCGGCCAGCCCCGGTGGCGGGTCCCCCTCGAGCATGAACTCGGTGGCCGAGCCGAGCACCATCTGGCGCCGCCAGAGGACCGCGTCGGCCGAGAAGCGCAAATAGAAGTCGGGATAGCCCTCGCCCGCCGGCTTGCTGAGCCAGGACACGTCGCCCGGCGCGGGCTCCGGAAGCCCCGAGATGAGCCGGTAGAGCGCGCCCATCCCACCGCCGGTGGCGAGCGCCGCCGCGTCATGGGCCGGCCGCAGCCGCGCCGAGACGGCGACCTCGTTGAGCGGGTCCAGCGCAAACGAGCCCGCGACCAGGTACCAATCCTCGTACCCCAGCTCGGCGCCCACCCAGTGGGCTCCGCGAACCCGATACAGGAACGAGCGCTCGAAGCCCTCGCTGCCGGCCGCCGCCAGCGCCCGGTGGAAGGCCACCACCGCGGCCTCGTACGCCTCGCGCCGGCCGGGGTCGGCGGGCCAGTGCGTGAAGACGTAGGCCAGCATTCAGCTGCGAGGGCTGGGCCGGAGCCCGGCAGCGCGCCCCCGCTCGACGATCACCCCGGCCATCTTGCGCGAGGCCTCGTCGATCATCTGGTCGCCGAGCAGGACCGCGCCCTGCTGGTCCTGGCCGGTGGCGCGGGAGTAGGCCTCGAGCAGGGCGCTGGCGCGGTCGAAGTCGGCCTGCGCCGGCGTGAAGACCTGGTTGATGACCTCGACCTGCTGCGGGTTGAGCGCCCACTTGCCGTCAAAGCCGATCGCGGCGGCGCGAGCGGACACCGCCTGCAGGCCGTCGAGGTCGCGCACCTGGCCGAAGGGACCGTCGATAGCCTGCACCCCGTGCGCGCGGGCCGCGGTGACGACGCGCGCGTGGAAGTAGTGCCAGAACTCGCCGGGGTAGCCGGCCGGCGCCTGGCCGATGTCAAGCCCCGGCATCCCCATGCTGGCGCCGAAGTCGCCGGGCCCGAAGTGCAGTGCGCGCACGCGCGGGGAGGCGCCCGCGATCCGGCCGGCGTTCTCCATGCCGCGCGCCGTCTCGATCTGCAGCTCCAGGCCGGCCGGAGAGCCGAGCTGGCTGAGCAGCACGTCCAGGAAGTGCACGTGCTCGACCCCGTCCACCTTGGGCACCACCAGCGAATCGACGCGGTCGCCGGCGCCGCGCACGACCGCGACCACGTCCTGGTGGCACCAGGGCGTCTCACAGCCGTTGATGCGCACCGCCCGCACCTTGCCGGCGTACTCGAAGCGCGTCAGCGCCCTCACCGCGAGCTCGCGGCCGCGCTCCTTGGCCGCCGGCGCCACGGAGTCCTCGAGGTCGAGGATCACCATGTCGGCCGGGGACTGGTCGGCCTTCTCGTGGAAGCGCTCGTTGGTGGCCGGCACCGACAAGCAGGACCGGCGCGTGCTCATGGGGTGTTGGACGCCTTGGGCCCCTTCCCCGACTCCACGTACTTCTTGAGCGCGGCCATCTGGGCGCGGATCCCGGCGGCGTACTGGCCGGCCAGCGCGCCGCCCAGCAGCCGCAGCATCCCCCGCAGCCGGTAATCCATCTCGTAGACCAGCTTGGTGACGCCGGCGCGGTGGCTGTAGGTGTAGGCCCACTCGCCCTCCAGGGGCCCATCGGTGAAGACCCCGGCGCACTTGCGAAACGGCGTCCAGGTCTTGACCTCGGTCTCGATGGAGCCCTTCCAGGCCGGCAGCTTGAGGTCGTAGCGGATCCCCGAGCCCTTGCCTACCACGGCTCGCGGACCGTCGAGCAGCGTTGCCTTCTGGAGCGTCGACGACCATTTGGGCGCGTTCTTCAAGTCCTCGTGCACGACGGCCCACACCCGCTCCACCGGCGCCTCTATCGACACCTCCTCGCGGAGCTTCGTCATGGTGCGATTATCGGGGTGGATTGTCAGCCGCACAGCCTCAGCCGGCGGTCTCCGGGAGCCGCCGCCGGGCGCTCGGGGCGCTTCGCCACCGCAACTACCGGCTGTTCTTCACGGGCCAGGTCATCTCCCAGGTCGGGACCTGGATGCAGAGCATCGCGCTGCCCTGGCTGGTCCTCATCCTCACCCACAACGACTTCCTGGTCGGCCTGACACTGGCCTTCCAGTTCCTGCCCATGCTCGCACTGGGACCCCTGGGCGGGATCGTGGCCGACCGTTTCCCGAAGCGCCGGATCCTGCTGGTCACCCAGGCCGCCTACATGCTCCCTTCCGGCTTCCTGTTCCTGGTCACCCAGTTCGGCGTGGCCCAGTACCCGATGGTCCTCGCCGCCGCCTTCACCGTCGGCATGATCAATGTCTTCGACGTCCCCGCCCGCCAGGCCTTCTCGATCGAGATGGTGGGCCGCGAGGACCTGATGAACGCCATCGCCCTCAACTCCTCGGTGTTCAACGGCGCGGCCGTGATCGGTCCCTCGGTGGCAGGCATCCTGATTGCTTTTCTGGGCGTCCGGCTCTGCTTCCTGATCAATTCCCTGAGCTTCCTGGGGCCCATCGCCGGGCTTCTCCTGATGCGCAACCTGCCGCGCCTGATGCGCGACGAGGAGCGGGCAAGCTCGGTCTGGGAGCGGATTCGAGAGGGCGCCGCCTACGCTCGCCACGACCCCCTGGTGGGCACGCTGCTGCTGACGGTGGCCGTGTTCTCGATGTTCGCCATGAACCGGCTGACCCTGATCCCGCTCTTCGCCGAGAAGGTCCTCCACGTCGGCGCCACCGGGTTCGGCTTCCTGATGGCGGCGCTCGGCCTGGGGGCGCTCAGCGGCGCGCTCTCACTGGTGGCACTGGCCGGGGTCAGCGGCCGGCGCCAGTTCTGGTCCGGGGTGGCCTGGGGCGTGATGCTGCTGCTCTTCAGCGCGAGCCGGAACTTCTGGCTTTCGCTGGCGGCCCTCTACGGCGCCGGCTTCTGCCAGATGCTCTTCATGGCCACCGCCAACGCGCGCATCCAGCTGGTGACGCCGGACCACCTCCGCGGCCGCGTGATGGCGCTCTATGCGCAGGCGATCATGGGGGTGGGGCCGATCGGTTCGACCCAGGCCGGCGCGCTCTCCGCCTGGCTCGGGCCGCCGGCGGCGATGGCGATCGGAGCCGTGATCGCCGGCGCCACTGTGGTCGGCGTGCGGATCTGGCGGCCGGCGGTGTTCCTGGCCGGGAGCCGGGCTCAGCCCAGGTAAGCCTCCAGGACCGCCGCCACCGCCAGCGCGGGCACGATCCAGCGCAGCGCGCGCAGGTAGTCGGCATAGGCCGCGAGCAGGCGGCGCGACCAGCCGCCGTCCGGCTCCATGTGGATGACCGCGGCGCCCGCCTGGACCAGCAGGCCGCCGCCGAGGGCGGCGGCCGGGATTTCGACCAGGCCGTTGGGCAGGATCCCGGTCAGGGCCAGCGACCAGGACGAGACCCCCGCGGCGTAGCCGAGCAGGAAGCCCGGGAAGAAGGTCAGCAGGAATCCCACCAGGCCGACCGTGAGGGGCGCCAGGACCGCGGCCAGCAGCAGCGCGAAGAGGTTGTGGGCGAAGTAGTTGAGAGCTGCCGTCGGCGGTTTGGGCGCCGCGGAGGCCGCCAGCAGGCTGGTCAGGGCCGGCTTCACGACCGCGTCGGGCAGGGCGTGCGAGGAGCCGGCCAGCCAGCCGCAGGCGGCGCCGGCGGGGAGCCCGGCCAGCGCGATCAGGATCGGGACCCGGCGCCGCCAGGCCAGTCGCACGATCCCGGGCCGGCCGCTGAAGGCGGCGCGGACCGCGCCCGCCAGCCGGCGCGCGGGGTGGCGGATACCGGCTTCACGGGCCAGCAGCTGCTCGCGGCTGAAGCCGGCCAGGCCCATCCGCAGCAGGATCGCCGCACCCACGATCATGGTCGCCGCGAAGGCCCACAGCAGCTCCCCCCGCCCGAGCAGGATCAGGGCCGCCTCGGCCTGGAGGACGACGGACATGGGCAGGATGATGAAGCTGGCCATGACGTTGGCCGCCCGCATGGTGCGGGCGTTGGCGCTCACGATCACGGCGCCCGCGACCATGGCCGCGACCTGGCAGACGGTCGACAGCGCCAGGCTGACCAGAATGCCGAGCGGGAAGTAGCCCAGGCCTGGAAATACGGCCAGGCAGTAGATGAGAAGCGCGCCGTAGCAGAGTGTGAGCGAGATCACCAGCACCGACCCGACCTTGCCGAAGTAGATCTCCGCCTCCCGCAGGGGCGTGGAGAGCAGGACCTCCAGCGTCGAGCGCTCGCGCTCGCCCACGAAGGACTCCAGTGCCAGCACCAGCGAGAAGCTGGCGGGCAGGAAGACGACGAAGAAGGCGCCCACCACGGACAGCCGTTCGACCACCTCGTTGACGCCGCCGCCGTAGACGGCGAGGGCGCGGATGCCGGCGCCGCTGGCGATCGGGATCGCGAGCGAGAGCCCGACCATCGCCACCACCAGGCGCAGGTCGGAGGCAGCCTCCCGAAGGTCGCGCAGGGCGACCAGCCTGGCCTTCGAGACGCGGAGCTCAGGCGGTCGCGGCCGGCTCATCGCGATCTCGCGCCGAGAAGTGCTCGCCCACGACGGCCAGGTAGATGTCCTGCAGCCGCGGCCAGCGCCGCACCTCCTGGCGCGGCGGCAGGGCCGACCGGACGACCAGGTCGTCGAGCGAGCCCAGCGCCAGCAGCCGGCCCGCGGACATGATCCCGATGGTCCCCGCCAGCTGCTCTGCCTCCTCCATGGAGTGCGTGCAGACCACCAGCGAAGAGCCTGCCGCCTGGAGGTCGCCGAGGTAGCGCCAGGCGCGGCGGGCGGAATCGGGATCCAGGGCGCTGGTCGGCTCGTCCGCCAGCAACAGCCGGGGCTGGTGGAGGGTGGCGCGGATGAGCGCCACCTTCTGGCGCATGCCCTTGGAGTACGTCCCCAGCCAGCGGTCGCCGGCGTCCATCAGCTCGAAGAGCTCGAGCAGGCGGTCGATGCGGCGCCTGCGCTCCGCTGCCGGCAGGTCGTAGACGGCGCCGAAATAATCGAGGTAGGCGCGGGCTGACATCCGCTCGTAGAGGCCCGGCACCTCCGGCATCAGGCCGACCCGCGCCCGCACCCGGTCGGGATCGACCGCCACGTCGATCCCCTCCACCCTCACCGAACCGGACGTGGGCTGGAGGACGCCGGCCATGCAGCGCAGCGCGGTGGTCTTGCCGGCGCCGTTGCGCCCGATCAGGACCAGGCAGGCGCCCGTCCCGACCGAAACTGTCAAGTCACGCAGCGCCGGCACCTCGCCATAGCGCTTGACAAGGGACTGGACCTCGAGCACCGCGCGGATAATATTTCAGCCGTCGTGAGGCGACGCTCCCATAACGACTCAGTTTCCAAGCTCCTCGAGGAGACTCAGGAGATGATCGCCCGGCTGGTGCAGGAAAACCGCAACCTCCGGGCCCAGAACCAGCGGCTGGCCCGCCAGGCGGACAAGCTGGCGGATGGCTGGGACCAGATCAAGAAGCTGGCGCGTTCGGCGCCCAAAGGTCGCAGCCGCAGGTAGTTACGCTGCCCGAGTGCGGGTAGCGGAAGCGGTCGGCCAGGTCCTGGCCGAGCTCGGCGCCGAGCGCTGCTTCGGCGTGGTGGGCAGCGGCAACTTCGAGGTCACCAACGCGCTGATCGCGGCCGGCGGGGTCTTCCTGGCCACCCGCCACGAGTCGGGCGCCGTCACCGCCGCCGACGCCTACGCGCGTCTGACCGGTCGGGTCGGCCTGGCGACGGTGCACCAGGGTCCGGGACTCACCAACTCGGTGACCGGCCTGGCCGAGGCCGCCAAGAGCCGTACGCCGCTGCTGGTCATGGCCGGTGACACCCCCGCCGGCGCCCTTCACTCCAACTTCCGGATGGACCAGGGCGGGCTGGCGGAGTCGGTGGGTGCGCTCTCGGAGGCGCTGGGCGGCGCCGAGACGGCCGTCGAGGACGTGGTGCGGGCCTGGCGGCGGGCCCGGGTCGAGCGACGGCCGGTGGTGGTCAGCATGCCGATCGACGTGCAGGCGGCGGACTGCGCGGCTCCGGAGTCCTTCAGGATGCCTGCGCCCCCCGCCGCACAGGCGGCCGGCGCCGAGGAGGTGGCCGTCGCCGCGCGCCTTTTGGCGGCCGCCCGGCGGCCGCTTCTGATCGCGGGCCGCGGGGCGGCTCTGGCGGGGGCCCGCCAGTCGATCGAGCAGCTGGCTCGGGCGACGGGCGCTCTCCTCGCCACCTCGGCGGTGGCCAACGGACTTTTCGAGGGCAGCCCCTACAACCTCGGCATCTCGGGCGGCTTCGCCACGCCGCTGGCGGCGGAGCTGATCCCGACGGCGGACGTGGTGGTGAGCTTCGGCGCCAGCCTCAACATGTGGACCACCCGCAAAGGCCGGCTGCTCGACCCCCGGGCGCGCCTGCTCCAGGTCGACCTGGAAGCCGACGCCATCGGCGCCCACCAGCCGGCCGACGTGGCGCTGGTCGGCGATGCGGCCGCCACCGCGCGAGCCCTCCTGGAGGTGATCGGCCAGGGGTCGCCGGTGACCTGGAGGACTCCGGAGCTGGCGGGCGAGATCGCGCGCCGGCGGTGGCGAGATGAGCCGTACACCGATGCCTCCGGGGGTGGCCGCGTCGATCCCCGCACGCTCGCGATCGCACTCGACGACGTGCTGCCCAAGGACCGGCTGCTGGCCTGCGACGGCGGCCACTTCATGGGCTGGCTGCCGATGTACTGTTCGGTCCCTGATGAGCAGGGCATGGTGTTCACGCAGGCCTTCCAGGCCATCGGCGGCGGCTTCGCGACCGCGGTCGGGGCGGCGGTGGCCCGCCCGGATCGGCTGGTGCTGTGCGGGCTGGGCGACGGTGGCGCGCTGATGGGGATCTCGGAGCTGGAGACCATCGTGCGCCTGGGCCTGCCCGTGCTGGCGGTGGTCTTCAACGACGCCGCCTACGGCGCCGAGGTGCACCACTTCGGGCCCGACGGCGCCGCCCTCGACAGCGTCCGCTTCCCGGACACGGATTTCGCGGCGCTCGCCCGCGCGGCGGGCGCCGAGGCGTTGACCGTGCGCAGCCGCGCCGACCTGGAGCCGGTGCGCGGCTGGCTGGAGCGCCGTCAGAGGCCGCTGCTGGTCGACGCCAAGATCGTCCCCACCGTGGTCGCCGAGTGGCTGCCCGAGGCGTTCGGGCACTGAACCCCGCCTGATGATCCAGCCCGGGCAGCGGTCGCCCGACGGACACTGGGTGTGGAACGGCGCCGCCTGGGTCCCGGCCCCGCCCGCGCCGCGACCGGCTCAGCCCGCGGGCGCCGGCAGCGTCGTCGGCTGGGTGCTGGCCCTGGTGCTGGGCGGCTGCGGGGTCTTGGTGCTGGTGTCGATCCTGGTGATCGTGATCCTGCTCACGATGGGCAACCAGATCCAGAACGTCTTCAGCAACGTGGTGGCGGCGCTGAACGGCGGCTAAGCTCGAGCTGATGAAGGCCACCGGTCTGAACCACGTCAGCGTCCACGCCAACGACCTCGAGGAGTCTGCCCGCTTCTACGAGGAGTTCTTCGGGATGCGGCGGCTGCCCACGCCCGACTTCGGATACCCCGTGATCTGGCTGGAGGTGGGCGAGCTTCAGGTGCACCTCTTCGACCGCCAGACCGAGGCTCCCAGGTACCACCACTTCGCCCTCGACGTGGACGACTACACCGCCGCCTTCGAGGCTGCGCAGCAGCGCGGGATCCTGGAGGGCAGGCCGCGGAAGTTCCCCGACGGCGGCGTGCAGATGTACATCCGCGATCCCTCGGGCAACCGGGTCGAGCTGGACTGGCCGGACGCCTCGACGCTCGACCCGGCGGTCTTTGGCGAGCTGGAGCAGGTGCCCGGCCCCCACGAGGCCTCGGTCTACGCAGGGCGCGGCGCAGTCGGGCGGTAGCACATCGGTCGGCGCAAGGCCGAGGGGGGCAAGCACCGGGGGCCAGTACCCTGGGGAAGACCGCCGTGATAGGCCTTCTCGACCGCGAGACCCGGCAGTTCCGCTACTCGGTCCTGAACGACCTTCGGACGGAAGCGATCGACGGCCACGTTCGCGAAGCCGTGGAACCCGGCTCAGCCGTCTGTACGGATGCCTTCGCCTCGTATCGGAAGCTGGACGCCGAGTAAAGGCACCGGGTTATCGACCACGCCGAGATGTACGTGGACTGCCAGGCCGACACGAACGGGCTGGAAAACTTCTGGAGCCTCTTGAAGCGGTGCATCAACGGCACCTACATCAGCATCGAACCCTTCCACCTCTTCCGCTACCTGGACGAGCAAGCCTTCCGTTACAACAACTGCGACTCCACGGACGGTGAGCGGTTCCGCAAGGTCGCGGGCTCCGTGTTTGGCAAGAGGCGGACCTACAGCGAATTTGACCGGCGAAGGAGCCATCGCCTAGAGCCCGCCTTTGCGGGGGGCAGGATCAGGCCGTGGCCGAGAAAGCCCAAGAGTCGTTCGCCCGCTTCCGGAGCCTCGCTCGCAAGCTCGTCGCCGTCCCCAAGAAGGAACTGGACGAGGAACGGGCGAAGAAACCTAAGAGGTCGGGTCCGACTCCGAAGGCGGCCTAGACACCGCCTCACGCCATCTTGCGGAGAGACGGTCAACGAGAGCCGCCCCCGCCCGAACCTCCTCGACCGCAGCCTGTTGAGTCAAAGCGTGGGCTGCCAGTCCACGCTTTGGGAGCACGGCGAGCCACCCCCGTTCGGTCGCTCGGGTCTGCATCTCCTCCGTTGCTTCAGTCATGATCCAACCCTGATCGGGTTCTCCCCGATCGTCCACTAGCGCAACGAAATCTCCCCCGCAATAGCGTAACGGACTAACGGTGCTAAGGCGTGCTATCCTTTCCGCGAGATGTCCTCCCTTCCACAACCCAGGCGCGTCCCCTATGCCCCGCCCGCAACCGTCCTCAGCGTGATCCACCACTTTAGACAGCGCGAGTTGCCTGAAGCCCTCAGCGACACACTGTTCGGCCAGATCGGCGTGAAGGACTCAGTGCTTTTGATCGTCAAGCAGGCTCTTGTCTTCTTGAGCCTCCTGAGGGAGGACGGAACCACCACGGATAACTTCCGTGCTCTCCGTTTCGCTTCGGACGAGGACAGGCTGCGGCTCTTTCGTGAACTTGTGACTGCTGCCTACAGCGAGATTTTGGCTATCCACGATCCGGAAGCGGCGACGAGAGGCCAGTTGTACAACGCCTTCAGACCCTACAGCCCCGCTTCACAGCACGACCGGATGATCACCTTCTTTCTGGCGATGTGCCAAGAGGCCGGTTTCAAGATCGCTCAGCCGCCTCGCCAGAGTCAGGTCGCGCAAGGCCCAACGCGCCTTCAAGTCGCCAAGACAGCATCGGCACGGCAAGGCAAGGCTGGTCAACGGCTGGGGCACCCACAGCGTCAGGACCCCGCTCCTAACGGACTTTTGTTCGGTGTCTCTGAAGCGGATATCGCCAAGCTGAGCGAGGATGAGTTCGACGAGGTTTGGGCTGCCCTCGGAAAGGTGGCCCGAGCTAGAGCCCGCGTCACCACTCGACCCGAGCCTGCGGAGAACGGCACGGAGTGACGCCTATGAAAGCCTGACACCGCTGGCTAGCTGACAAGAGCAGCCCGTCGCGCCAGCGGGACGGGCAGAACGTCCGGGTGGGGCCGGGGGGAAAGTGTGACAGCAAACCCCCGGCTCCCCCCTAACGCGTGGCCCCCACTGTATAGGGGGATTGACAACGAGGCAATATGGCTATAATCGAACTCGGCATAGTCCCTGACGTTCCCTTCGGGGGACGCCAGGCTTGTATATCGCCCCTAATCGTGCTTGGGGCTGGGTTCTGATGAGCAGAGTAGCTGTCTTCATCGATGGCGCCCACCTTGACTTCACGGTTCGGCACGAGTTCCCTGGGACTCGGATCGACTACGGCAAGTTGGCGACTGAGCTGGTACCCCCAGGCCTTGACCTGCTCAGGACTTACTACTACCACTGCCCTCCCTACCAGTCCAATCCGCCGTCTCCGGAAGAGAAGATCCGCAAGGCCAGCTTTGATCGTTTTCACGATGCGCTTCAGAAGCTTCCCCGCTTCCAAGTTCGTCTAGGGGTCCTGGCGAAGCGCACCGCGGGTGGGCAAGTGTACTTTGAGCAGAAGCGAGTGGACATCCTGTTGGGGGTTGACCTCGTCAGGCTGTCCGCCAAGGACCAGATCAACGAGGCGGTGATCGTCGCTGGGGACAGCGATTTCCTCCCGGCGATCGATGCAGCGAAGGACGACGGAATCCTGATCCGGTTGGTGCATGGCCCCGACACTCACGATGCCCTGAGGGTCGCCGCCGACGAACGCAAGCGAATAGACAAGGCTTTTATCGACAGGGTCAAGCGTCGATAAGCAACTCCGCTGAGCCAAGTAGGTTATTGCCTTCATGAAGGGCTGTCGATCGGTGGGGATGGCACTTCTCATGAAAAGTGCGATGGCGGCGCCCCGGGGCGACGCTCAGTCGTGCTGTAGGTAGCGGGGTAGCTCAGCCAGGGAGCCGAGGCCCTGAGCGGCCAAGTGGCCGGCGATGCCGTCGTGCACCCTGGCGAGGGCGCGGGGGTCGGCGAAGGTGGCCGTCCCCACCTGCACCGCCGCACAACCGGCGACCAGGAACTCCAGCGCGTCGTCGGGCGTCGTTATGCCGCCCACCCCGATCACCGGGATCCGCACCGAGCGCGCGGCCTGGTGCGCCAGGTGCACCGCCAGGGGGCGGATCGCCGGGCCGCTGAGGCCGCCGGTGCGGAAGGCCAGCCGCGGCTTCCGGGTGTGGAGGTCGATGGACATCCCGACGAAAGTGTTGATCGCGCTCAGGGCGTCGGCGCCGGCCTCCTCGCAGGCGCGTGCGATGACCGCGATGTCGCTCACCATGGGGGTGAGCTTCACCCACACCGGCAGCCGCGTTCGCCGGCGCACGGCGGCGGTCACCTCGGCGGCGGCGCGGGGGTCGTTGCCGAAGTACATGCCGCCCTGCTCCACGTTTGGGCAGCTGACATTGATCTCGAAACCGGCCACCCCGGGCACCCCGTCCAGGCGCCCGGTCAGCTCTCCGTATTCCTCGGCCGACTCGCCGTTGATGTTGACCAGGACCGGGAAGTCCCAGGCCGCCCACTGCGGACAGTAGTCCCTGACGAGCGCTTCGACGCCTGGCCCCTGGAGGCCGATGGCGTTCAGCATCCCCGACGGGGTCTCGACGATGCGAGGCGGGGGGTTGCCCGCCCGCGGGCGCAGGAAGATGCCCTTGGACACCAGGGCGCCCAGCGCCCGGCGCTCGAGCAGCGGCACCTCGGTGCCGTAGCCGAAGGTGCCCGACGCCGCGATCACCGGACCGCGCAGCCGCAGCCCGCCGGCGTCGACCGCGAGGTCCACGCTCACGCGCTCACCGCGTACTGCAGATGGGACGGCAGGGCGTCCCAATCGACGGCGGCCGCGCGGTAGACGGGGCCCTCCTGGCAGGCGCGGTCGTAGCCGCCCGCGCGCAGAGGAACCGCGCAGCCCAGGCAGACGCCGGTGCCGCAGCCCATATAGGTCTCGACCGCGACCTGGGCGTCCGGCCAGCGCGCCGCGACCGCGGCCAGCATCCGGTTGGGGCCGCAGGCCAGCACGGCGCCGACCCCCTCCGGCACTGCGGCGACCGCGCTGCCCTGGACGCCCCGCGAGCCGTCGTCGGTGGCGTAGACGACCTGGTCGCCGCCCGACTCCAGGCTCAGCTCCGCCGCCGTCCGCGCACCGTGCACCCAGACCACGCGCAGGCCCGCGGCCCTGGCGTCGCGCGCGGCCAGCAGCATCGGCGCCACGCCGAGGCCGCCGCTGACCAGCGCCACCGATTTCCACTCCGGATCGACCTCGAAGGCCCGGCCCAGCGGGCCCAGCACCGACAACCGGTCGCCGATCTTCATCTGCGCCAGGAGCGACGTGCCCTCGCCGACCGCTCTGAAGATGATCTCCACCTCACCGGCGCTCGCCGTGTAAACGGAAAAGGGGCGGCGCAGCAGCGGGCCCGGGCGCAGCAGCAGGTTCACGAACTGGCCGGCTCGCACCGAGGCCGCGACCTCGGGGGCGCGGAAGCCCATCACCCAGTAGTGAGGGCCGCGCTGGCGGAAGGAGGCGACCTCCGCCGTCAGCTCAAACACCGCGCCATTCCGGGATCGTGCGCACCTCGAAGTCGTCGCCCGCGGCGGCCGCCGACTCGACCAGGGCGGCGGCGGTGTCAAGCGAGGTGAGGCAGGGGATGCGCCGCTCGACGGCGGCCCGCCGGATCGAGAACCCATCTCGCATGACCGGGCCGCCGGGCACCAGCTGCTCGGACAGGAAAGACTGGGTGTTGACCACCAGGTCGACCTCGCCGCCCAGGATCACGTCGAGCACGTTCGGCGACGGCTCGCCGATCTTGCCCACCTGTTTCGGCGAGAAGCCGGCCGCGCGCAGGGCGGCGGCGGTGCCGGCGGTGGCGACCAGCTGGTAGCCCAGGCGCACCAGGCCGGAGACGATCGGGAGCAGCTCCGGCTTGTCGGGGTCGGCGATGGTCAAGAGGGCGGTGCCGCCCGGGCGCACCGTCATGCCGGCGGCCTGGAAAGCCTTGCGCAGCGCGCCCGCCAGCGTGGTGTCGACGCCCATCACCTCGCCGGTCGATTTCATCTCGGGCCCCAGGTAGGAGTCGACCGCCGGCAGCTTGTTCATCGAGAAGACCGGGGCCTTGACCGCCACCAGCGGCCGCGGCGGCACCAGGCCGGTCGCGTAGCCGAGATTGGCCAGGCGCTCGCCGAGCATGACGCGGGTCGCCAGCTTGACCATGGGCACGCCGGTCACCTTGGAGAGCATCGGCACCGTGCGCGAGGCGCGCGGGTTGACCTCCAGCACGTAGACGCGCCCGCGGTGCACCACGTACTGCACGTTGACCAGCCCCCGCAGCTGGAGGTGGCGCGCGATCCGCACCGTGTAGTCGACGACGTCCTTGGCCTCCCAGGGCTCGAGCCCGGGCGCGGGATAGACCGCATAGGAGTCGCCGGAGTGGACGCCCGCCCGCTCGACGTGCTGCATGATCCCGGGGATCACCACCGTCTCCCCGTCGGAGATGGCGTCGACCTCGACCTCCACCCCGACCAGGTACTTGTCGACCAGGACCTCGCCCCGAGGAAGCGCGCGAACGGCCCAGGTCATGTAGCGCTCCATCTCCCCGGGGTTGCGGACGATCTCCATGGCGCGCCCGCCGAGCACGTAGGAGGGCCGCACCAGCACCGGGTAGCCGATGCGCTCGGCGATCTTCAGGGCCTCGGGCAGGGAGGTGGTGGTGTCGCCGACCGGCTGCGGGATGCCGATGGCGTTGAGCGCGGCCGCGAACTCGCGCCGGTCCTCGGCCAGGTCGATGGCCTCGGTCGAGGAGCCGAGGATCCTGATCCCGGCCGCGGCCAGCGGGTCGGCGAGGTTGATCGCGGTCTGGCCGCCGAACTGCACGACCGCCCCCTGCACCGCCTCCACCAGCGCCACCTGGCGGGCGGCGTCGAAGTCGAGGGGTTCGAAGTAGAGGCGGTCGGAGGTGTCGAAGTCGGTGGAGACGGTCTCCGGGTTGGAGTTGGCCATCACCGCGCTCACGCCCGACTCCCGCAGCGACCAGGCCGCGTGCACCGAGCAGTAGTCGAACTCGATGCCCTGCCCGATCCGGATGGGGCCGCTGCCGACCACCAGCACGCTCCGCTCGCCGGCCGGCGCCGACGCCTCCGACTCCTCCTCCCAGCAGGAGTAGTAGTAGGGGGTTGCCGCCTCGAACTCGGCGGCGCAGGTGTCGACCAGCTTGTAGGTGGGCACCGCGGCGGGCGGCCGGGCACCCGTCAGCTGCTCGATCTGGGCATCCGAGAAGCCGGTCTGCCGCAGCTCGCGGGCGTCGGTCGAGCGCTCGACCTCGACAATCCGCAGCAGGCGGTCCAGGAACCAGGGATCCCAGCCACTGCGCTCGGCCAGCTCCTCGGGTCGGGCGCCGGCGCGGAGCGCGTGGAGCAGGGCGAAGAGCCGGCGGTCGTTGGGCTGGTCGACCAGGGCCGGGTCGTCGAGCTCGGCGGCGGCCGGCTGCCGCTGCTCCAGCGAGCGGATCGCCTTCATGAGCGCCGCCTCGAAGGTGCGCTCGATCGCCATCACCTCGCCCGTGCTCGCCATCTGGGTGCCCAGCGAGCGGGTGCCGCCGGGGAACTTGTCGAAGGGCCAGCGCGGGATCTTGACCACGCAGTAGTCGAGCGCCGGCTCGAAAGCGGCGAAGGTCCGGCCGGTGACCTCGTTGCGGATCTCGTCCAGACGGCGCCCGACCGCGACCTTGGCGGCCGCCCGCGCGATCGGGTAGCCGGTCGCCTTGGAGGCCAGCGCGGAGGACCGCGAGACGCGCGGGTTGACCTCGATCACGAAGTAGGTGCTGGACCTGGTGTCGAGCGCGAACTGCACGTTGCAGCCGCCCTCGATGCCCAGCGCGCGGATGATGCGCAGCGCCGACGAGCGCAGCATCTGGTGGTCGCGGTCGGAGAGCGTCTGGGCGGGGGCGACCACGATCGAGTCGCCGGTGTGGACCCCCATGGGGTCGAGGTTCTCCATGTTGCAGACCGTGATGCAGGTGTCGCCCGCGTCCCGCATCACCTCGTACTCGATCTCCTTCCAGCCCCACAGCGAGCGCTCGACCAGCACCTGGTGGATGGGCGACGCGGCCAGCCCGCCCCGTGCGACCTTCTCCAGGTCGTCGCGGGTGCGCACGAAGCCGCCGCCCGTGCCCCCCAGCGTGTAGGCCGGCCGGATCACCAGCGGCAGCCCGATGACCTCGGCGAAGGCCAGCACCTCGTCCAGCCGGTTGCAGACCTGGGAAGGGGGCACCGGCTCCCCGATCGACTCCAGCATCTCCTTGAAGGCCTGCCGGTCCTCCGCCTTGCGGATGGTCTCCCGATCGGCGCCCAGCAGCCGCACGCCATGGCGCTCCAGGACGCCCGCCTCGGCCAGCTCCATGGCCAGGTTGAGACCCGTCTGGCCGCCCAGCGTGGGCAGCAGGGCGTCGGGCTTCTCGCGGGCGATCACCTTCTCCACCGCCTCCACCGTCAGCGGCTCGATGTAGACCCGGTCGGCGACCTCCTCGTCGGTCATGATCGTGGCCGGGTTGGAGTTGACCAGCACCGTCTCCACCCCCTCTTCCCGGAGCGCCTTGCAGGCCTGGGTGCCCGCGTAGTCGAACTCGGCGGCCTGGCCGATCACGATCGGGCCCGAGCCGATGATCAGCACCTTACGCGGCCGCGGCGGCTCGGGCGCGCCGCCGCCGACCGCATGGAGCGCGGGTCTGCGGTCGCGGACCATCTCGATGAAGCGGTCGAAATGCGGGTGGTTGTCGGTGGGGCCGGGCGCGCCCTCGGGGTGGTACTGGAGGCTGAAGACGGGCAGCCGGCGGCTGGCCAGGCCCTCCACGGAGCCGTCGTTGAGGTTGACCTGGCTCACGAAGAAGTCGCCCTCGGGCACGGAGGCGCGATCGACCTGGAACTCGTGGTTCTGGGAGGTGATGTGCGTGTAGCCCGTCTCCAGGTCCTTGACCGGGTGGTTGGCGCCGTGGTGGCCGAAGGGCAGCCTGGAGGTGGTGCCGCCGATCGCCTGGCCGAGCAGCTGGTGGCCGAGGCAGATCCCGAACAGGGGGACCCGCCCGATCGCCTGCCGCGCCAGGTCGACCGGGCCCGGCAGCACGGCCGGGTCGCCCGGCCCGTTGCTGAGCAGCAGGCCGTCCGCCTCGACGCCGAGCACGTCGTCGAGGATCGCGGTATGCGGGAGCACCAGGACCCGGCAGCCGCGCTGGCGCAGGCTGCGCAGCAGGTTGTGCTTGACCCCATAGTCGATGACGGCGATGGTCAGGCCCCTCCCATCGGCGCACGGGCGCGAGCCCCCGAGCTCCGGCGGCAAAGGCTCGGTCCACTCCTCGACCTGGCGGCGCGAGACCTCGGCCACCAGGTCCTGCTCCTCCAGCGGTTTGACGTGGCGGGCGGCGCGGGCCAGCTCGCGCAGCCGCTCCTCGCCCGGCGCGGCGGCCTCGTGGCTGACGACCGCGCGGAGGGCGCCGTTCTGGCGCAGGTGCCGGGTGAGCGCGCGGGTGTCGAGGCCGCTGATGCCCGGGATCCCGTGCTCCGCCAGGTAGGCGTCGAGGGTCGACTCGCTGGACTGGTGCGACGGCCGCTCCGCGAGCCAGCGCACGATGAAGGCGCGGGCCCAGGGGCGCGCGGACTCGGAGTCCGCCGCGCGCACGCCGTAGTTGCCCTGCAGCGGGTAGGTCATGCACAGCATCTGGCCGGCGTAGGAGGGGTCGGTGAGGATCTCCTGGTAGCCGGTCATTGCGGTGTTGAACACGACCTCGCCCTGGCCCAGAACATCGGCGCCGAAGGCGCGCCCCACGAAGGCGCGGCCATCTTCGAGAACGAGGGCCGCGAAGGGCTTGCGCGAACCCGCCTCGCGGAGCTCAGCCAAGCAGCACCACGGCGTCGATCCCGTCCTCCTCGCTGAGACACACCTCGACCCGCTCCTGGACCGCGGTGGGGACGTTCTTGCCCACGTAGTCGGGGCGGATCGGCAGCTCCCGGTGGCCGCGGTCGACCAGGACCGCCAGCTGCACGGCGCGCGGGCGCCCGAACTCCAGCAGCGCGTCCATGGCGGCCCGCACCGTGCGCCCGTGCCAGATCACGTCGTCGACCAGCACCACCACCTTGTCGTCCACCGTCGGGACCTGGCTGGGCGGGCGGTCGGCGCTGGGCGCGCGCAGGTGCAGGTCGTCGCGGTGGCGCGTCACGTCGATGCTGCCGGTCGGCACCGCGCGGCGCTCCATCTCGGTGAGGACCACGCCCAGCCGGCGGGCCAGCACGTCGCCCTTGCTCACGATCCCGACCAGCACGACGTCCGCGACGCCGCGGTTGCGCTCGACGATCTCGTGCGCCATCCGCGAGAGCGAGCGGCGGATGGCGTCGGCGTCCATCACCGTGGCCTTGAGCCGCGGCTGGACCGCGCTCACGACAGGACCGACCGCGCCGTAAGGCCCGGCTTGCCGGGCCGTGTGGGTCCGTGATCCAGGCGTTGGGGACGCTGCGGATCACCAGAGGGAAGTAGGTCCGCGGGAGGAACCGCAGGTTCTTCCCGCGAAGCGGAGCGAAGCGGAGCGTTCGAAGCGGAGCGTTCACGACAGCACCATGTCCAGCAGGGCCATCCGGATCTGCACGCCGTTGCGGGCCTGCCGGAAGTAGGCGGCGCGGGGGTCGGCGTCGATCACGGGGTCGATCTCGTCGACCCGCGGCAGCGGGTGCATGACGATCGAGGTCTGGGGCAGCAGCTCCATCTCCCGCGGGGTCAGCCGGTAGACGCCCTTGACCTGCTCGTACTCGCCGAGGTCGGCGAAGCGCTCCTTCTGGATGCGGGTCTGGTAGACCACGTCGACCCGGGGCAGCACGGCCGCCAGGTCGGCCTCCTCGTGCCAGCGCACTCCATGCTCGTCCAGGTGTGCCTTGATGTCGGGGCCCATGGCGACCTGCGGCGGCGCCACGAACCAGACGGTGAGGTCGCGGTACTTGCTCAGCAGATACGCGAGCGAGCGCACGGTGCGGCCGTTGGCGAGGTCGCCGACCATGGCCACCCGGATCCCGTCCAGGCGTCCCAGCTCGTCGCGGATCGTGTAGACGTCGAGCAGCGCCTGGGTCGGGTGCTGGCCCTTGCCGTCGCCGGCGTTGATCACCGGCACGTCGCTGACCGCCGCCGCCCGCCTGGCGGCGCCTTCCTCGTTGTGGCGGAGGACGATCACGTCCGAGTAGCCGCTGACGATCCGGATGGTGTCCTCCAGGGTCTCGCCCTTGGCGGCGCTGGAGAACTCGCGCGCGTTGTCGGTCCCCATGGTCTGCCCGCCCAGGCGGAGCATCGCCGACTCGAAGGAGAGCCGGGTGCGGGTGGAGGGCTCGTAGAAAAGGGCCGCCATCACGCGGCCCTGGAGCCGCCCAGCTGCTCGATGAGGCTCGGCCCGCATCTCGTCAGCCCGCCGGAAGACCTCTTCGAGTAGCTCCCGGCTGAACTGCTGGGACTCCACGACATGGCGCAGCTGCTGTCCTATGGCCACAAAAAAACCTCCTTACCGGCCTCGCAGGACCGGGCTTAAAGGAACCTGCCGTAGTCTAGCCGCCTTGAGCCTGCCGCCGTGGGTGATTCTCTGGATCGGCATCCCGGTGCTGGCGGTGGTCGCGGCCGTCGCCTTTCAGCTGACACGCGGCTGGCGGATCCAGAGGCGAGTCAACCGGGCGATCGCGACGCTGCGCGGCGGCGACGGCGCCGCCGCCGAGGCCGAGTTCAGGCGGCTGCTGGCGGAGGGCGAGCGGCGCCGCGACCCGATGCTGCGACGCTTCTCCCTGGTCAACCTGTCCGCCACCCTGATCGCGCAGCGCCGCCAGGCCGAGGCCCGCCCGCTGCTCCAGCAGGCGGCCGCGATAGCGGCCCAGCGAGGCCAGCCGCGCGAATCCGCCACCGCCCTCTACAACCTGGCCTGGGCGGCCTTCCTGGACCGTGATTTCGAGACCGCCACCCAGCTCAACGCACAGGCCCAGACCGCCTCCGGCAACCGCGCCCAGGTCGACCTGGCCACCCTCCTCTGCCTCATGGACGGGCGCTTGGCCACCCGGGGTGGGCGCTTTGAGGAGGCACGCCGCGCCCTGGCGCAGGCAGCCTCGCATGCCGCGACCGCGCGCGACCGCGACCTCGTCCACCAGGTGGCGATCGCGCAGGGGGTCCTCGAATACCGGGCTGGCAACCGGGCGGGGCTGGACCTCGCGCTCGACGGCGCGCGGCGGATCGTCACCGCCGACCGCCAGGACCTCGCCGCACGCATCCTGACCGGCCTCTCGGTCGTCGCCGGCAGCGGCGGGGACAGTGATGCGGCGGGCCGCCTGGAGGCGGCCGTGCCGGGGCTCTCTCGGGCCCAGCCGTTCCCGGCGCCGGAGGAGTGCGCCACCTACATAGCGGGGTAGCGTCGCTGGCGCCACCGGAAGGGCGCGGCTAAAGTTCTCGCCGTGCAGGGCGGCGAGACGATGGTCGAGACCAGGGGCCTGACCAAGCGTTACGGAGGCTCGATCCTGGCCGTCGACCAGCTCAACCTCAACGTCTTCAAGGGCGAGGTGTACGGCTTCCTGGGCCCCAACGGGGCCGGCAAGACCACCACCCTGCGCATGCTGCTGGGCCTGATCCGGCCCACCGCCGGCGCGGCGACCGTCGCCGGCCATGCCCCGGGAGAGCCGAGCGGACTGGCCCGGATCGGCGCCATCGTGGAGACGCCGGCCTTCTATCCCTACCTCAGCGGCTGGGACAACCTGAAAGTGATCGCGGACTACTGCCGGGTGCCCGACGGCCGGCTGGCCGATGCGCTCGAGCTGGTCGAGCTGACGCCGCGCGCCCGGCACAAGTTCTCGACCTACTCGATGGGCATGAAGCAGCGGCTGGGCGTGGCCGCGGCGCTGATCAAGCAGCCGGACCTGCTGATCCTCGACGAGCCCACCAACGGCCTCGACCCGCAGGGCATGATCGACATGCGCAAGCTGATCGTCGACCTGGGCAAGGGCGAGCGCACGGTGCTCGTCTCCAGCCACCTGCTGGGCGAGGTGGAGCAGATGTGCACGCGCATCGGCGTCATCCAGAAGGGCCGGCTGGTGGCCGAGGGCACCATCGACGAGCTCCGTGGCGCCATGACCCTGACCATCCGCGCCGCGCCCGCTCCCCAGGCCCAGGAGATCCTGGCCCGGCTGCTGGGCGCGGATGCCGTGAGCCTGCGCGACGGGCTCTTCGCGCTCAAGGCCGATCCGGCCCGGTCCGCCGAGATCAACCGGGCGCTGGTCACCGGCGGCGTCGAGGTCAGCGAGCTGCAGGCGGGCCAGCGCTCGCTGGAGGACGTCTTCATCGAGCTCACGGGCTCCGAGGGAGGCCTGTGACCACCCCACCCAATCTTCGATCTGGCGAGGACCCCGAATGAACGTCCTGGCGGTGCTCAACGGCGAGCTCCTGAAGCTGCGCAAGCGGCCGGCTGTGTACGTCTGCATCGGCATCCTGCTGCTCCTGCTGCTGGCGTTCGGGTACCTCCTCAGCTGGGTCGTCTTCACCTACACCAAGCAGACCACCGGGCCCAGCGGGGTGCCGCCGGGGGCCACCTACGCGGAGCTCAAAAAGGCCCTCTACCCGCTTCGCTTCATCCAGAACACCCTGAGTGGCGGAACCACGCTGGGCGGCGTGCTGGCGCTGATCATCGGGGTACTGTCGCAGGGCAGCGAGTTCGGCTGGGGCACCATCAAGACCGCCTTCACCCAGCGCCCGCGGCGGCTCGAATGGCTGGCCGGGAAGCTGATCTCGGTGGCCCTGACCATGCTCGTCATGAGCGTGGTGCTGCTGGCGGTGGCGGCGTTGACCAGCTTCATCCTGGCCACCATCGATGGAGCAGATAGGACCTGGCCGGACGCCGTGACCATCCTCAAAGGCCTGCTCGCGGCCTGGCTCATCTACTGCTTCTGGGCTTTCTTCGGCCTCACCCTGGCCACGCTTTTCCGGCAGTCGGCGATGGCGATCGGCCTCGGCCTGGCCTACGCCCTGGTGATCGAGGCGTTGATCTTCGGGCTCCTGGGCCAGTTCGTCGGCGACCCCGTGCGGAAGGTTCAGCAGTGGTTCCCCCTGGCCAACGCCAACTACCTGGTCCAGTCCTTCGGGCAGGCGACCAGGTTCGGAGGCGACGGGGCGGCGGCCAGGCCCTACGCGGATGCCACCCACGCCGTGACCATGCTGCTGGTCTACTGCGCGGCCTTCGTGATCGTCTCAGCGATCTTCCTTCAGAGGCGCGACGTCACCAGCTGACGCCCGGACGGGCAGCGGGCGGTAGTGATCGCAGATTGGCGACTCGGCCTCGGTGTGGAAGTTCCAGTGGTGGCACCAAGCGTGGCCGTCGAAGCGCCGGCAGGAGCCGCAGGTGACGCGCGGGTTGGAGTCCGCCCGCTTCTTCATGCGCGCCCAGGGCGGCTCCCCGTTCATCCGCCCAGCACCGGCAGCGGCGTCGGCTTCTGCTGAACCTGGTTGTAGTAGGTCAGCCGGTAGTCGGATGAAGCCTTCAGCAGCTGCAGGAACAGCCGCTCCGTGAGCAGCGCCTGCTCGTGCGGAGTGGCCGCACCGTCCTTCTGGTAGGCGCCCTGGTACCTGTTCAACGGCTTGAACCCGAGCCTGGCGATGAGCGCCTGGCTGGCCGCGTCCTCGCACTGGTGGTGAACGTAGTCGCAGAGGACCTCGATGTGCGAGCTGCCGGCCAGCTGGACCGACCGGTCGATCTGGTCCTTGGCCTGGTCGGAAACGTCGTCGAAGACGACGAAGGCCACGTTGGGGTCGTTGCTGGCTGCGATCTGCGCCTCGATGGCCGCCACCCGGTTGGGGTTGCTGCCGGCGAAGGCGGGCGTGGCACCCGCGTGCGGCGAGGCAGCGGGGCTCGCCGAGCCGCCGCAGGCGGCCACCAGCGGGAAAGCGATGGCCAGGGCCAGGCTACGTCCTCCCCCCGCACGGCGGAGGGAGGACACGATCCATCGATTGCTAATGGCGGAAATGCCGCTCACCCGTCATCACCATCGCGATCCCGGCCGCGTCGGCCGCCCCCACCACCTCGGCGTCGCGCATCGACCCCCCGGGTTGGATGACGGCCGTGATTCCGGCCTTGATGCCTTCCTCCAGCCCGTCCGGGAACGGGAAGAAGGCGTCGGATGCCATCACGCAGCCGGGCGCCCGGGCCCCGGCGCGGCGCACCGCGATCTGCGTGGCTTCCACCCGCGACATCTGGCCGGCGCCCACGCCCACCGCGATCAGGTCGCGGGCCAGCACGATGGCGTTCGATTTCACGTGCTTGACGGCCAGCCAGGCGAACTCCAGCTGCACCCACTCGGCGGGCGTGGGCTCGCGTCGCGTCACCACCCGGCACTGGGCGCGGTCGAAACCGGCGCGGTCCCAAGTCTGGGCGAGGAAGCCGCCGGGGATGGTGCGCACGTCGAGGCCCAGGGCGCGGACCGGGCCCGCCTCCAGCACCCGCGTGTACTTGCGGCCGGCCAGCACCTTGAGCGCGTCGGCCGCCACCGAGGGCGCGATCACGACGTCCGTCTTGACGTTGATCACCTGCGCCGCGGTCTCCGCGTCCAGCTCCTGGTTGAGCGCCACCACGCCCCCGAACGCGGAGACGGTGTCGCAGTCGAAGGCCCGCCGGTAGGCTTCGGAGGTGGTGTCGGCCACCGCCAGTCCGCTGGGGTTCATGTGCTTGACGATGGCCGCCGCCGGGCGCAGGTACTCGTTGACCAGCTGGTAGGCGGCGGCGGCGTCCTGGATGTTGTTGAAGGACAGCTCGGGGCCCTGCAGCTGGCGAGCCGAGCCGAGACCGCCGGGGTCAGGCCCGACCCGGTAGAAGGCGGCCTTCTGGTGCGGGTTCTCCCCGTAGCGCAGGGGCTGCGCCAGCGTGCCCGAGATCGTCATCTCGCTCGGGAACTCGGACGTGCCGTCATCGCCCTGGGTGCTCAGCCAGGCGGCGATCTGCGCGTCATAGGCCGCGGTGTGGCCGAAAGCCTCGGCCGCCAGACGCTTCCGCACGGCCGAGGTGACGCCGCCGTCGCTGAGCGCGCGCAGCACCTCGGTGTAGCGCTCGGGCCGCACCACCACCACCACCCCCGCGAAGTTCTTGGCCGCCGCCCGGATCATGGCCGGGCCGCCGACGTCGATCTGCTCCAGGGCCTCGTCGAAGGAGGCGCCGGCGGCGACCGACTCGACAAAGGGGTAGAGGTTCACGCAGAGCAGGTCGATCGGTTTGAGCCCGTGCTCGTCGAGCGCGGCCATGTGCTCAGGGCGGTCGCGGCGCGCGAGCAGGCCGCCGTGGATCCCCGGGTGCAGGGTCTTGACGCGGCCGTCCATGATCTCCGGGAAGCCCGTCAGCTCGGAGACCGAGCGTGCGTCGACGGATGCCGTCTCCAGCTCCTTCAGGGTGCCGCCGGTCGAGTAGATCTCGAAACCCAGGCGCACCAGCCCCCGCGCGAAGGCCGGGAGTCCCGACTTGTTACTGACCGACAGCAGCGCGCGAGGCATCTGATTGGGGTCCCCGAAAAATCGGAGATTTTTTGGGGTTTTGGCTCACCATTTCGATCGCCCGCGGCAGGAGCCGGTGCTCCTCGGCCTGGATGCGGGCGCGCAGGGTCTCGGAAGTGTCGTCGGGCAGGACCGGGACCTCGGCCTGGAGGATGATCGGACCGGCGTCAACCGCCTCCGTGACGTAGTGGACGGTGCAGCCGCTGACCCGGACACCGGCGGCCAGCGCCTGCTCGACCGCGTCCATGCCGCCCGCGAACGCCGGCAGCAGGGACGGGTGGATGTTGATGATGCGGCCCCGGAAGGCATCGAAGAGCGGCGCCGTGAAGATGCGGTCGTAGCCGGCGCAGACCAGCAGCTGCACGCCCTGGGCGACCAGGAAGTCGCGCATGGCGGTGTCCCGGTCGGCGGCCGAGGCATATCGGCGCTGGGGGAACTCGCCGAGTGGAATCCCATGGGCGCGCGCCAGCTCCGCACCCCCGCACGTAGGGCGGTTGGTGGCCACGGCCACCACCGGGAACCCGCGCCGGATGAGGTTCTCCAGGTTGGATCCCCGGCCGGAGACGGCGACGCCTAGCGTCAAGCCGCCACCACCTCGCCGACCACGGGATAGCCCTCGAGCGGCCGCTCGCAGACCAGAACCATGCCCAGGCCCATGTTGAAGGTGCCCAGCATCTCCTGGTCGCTGACCCGGCCCCGCTGCCGGATCAGGTCGAAGATGGCGGGCACCCGCCAGCCGGAACGGTCGAGCCGGAAGCCCAGCCCCTGCGGCAGGGCTCGCGGCAGGTTGCCGGTCAAGCCCCCGCCGGTGATGTGGGCCGCCGCCTTCCAGGGCAGCTCCTGGAGCTCCTTCAGGTAGGACCGGTGGGTTTCCAGGAGCTCGTCGGCGAGCGGGCGGCCGACCTCGGGAAAGACGCGCTCCAGCGGCACGCCCTCGAAAACTCGCCTCACCAGCGAGAAGCCGTTGGTGTGCAGACCGCTTGAGGGCAGCCCGACCAGCACGTCGCCCGCCCTGACCGCCGGCCGAGCCTGGCCGGGTTCGACGAGGCCGACGATGAACCCGGCCAGGTCGTAGTCGCCGAGGGCGTAGACGCCGGGCATCTCCGCCGTCTCCCCGCCCAACAGCGCACAGCCGTTGAGCCGGCAGGCCTCGACCAGGCCCTCCATGACCGCGCCGAAGACGTCGGCCTCGAGCTGGGCGGCCGCGAAGTAGTCGAGGAAGAAGAGCGGGCGCGCGCCCGCGGTGGCGATGTCGTTGACGCAGTGGTTGACCAGGTCGATGCCGATGCCGCGGTGGCGGCCGGCCCGCACCGCGACCTTGATCTTGGTGCCCACGCCGTCGGCCGACGCCGCCAGCCGGCCGCCACCCGGCAGGTCGTACAGCCCGGCAAACGGACCTACGCCGGTGACCACGGCCGTCCCGTGGGTGCCGGCGATCAGAGGTTTGACGCGGGCCAGCATCCGCTCGTAGGCGTCGACGTCGACACCGGCGGCCGCGTAGGCGCGCGTCAAACCACGGTTACCACGTCACGGGGGCGCTCGGTCTCGAGCCCATCCTCGAACGCCATCTTGTCCATCTCCAGCTGCTGCGGCACCGGCACCGGGTAGGACCCGTCGAAGCAGGCGCGGCAGAACTCGTCGATGGTGCCCGTGCCCACCGCGCGCATGAGGCCCGGAATGGACAGGTAGGCGAGCGAGTCGGCGCCGATGAACTCGCGCACCTCTTCGACACTGCGATTGGCGGCTACCAGCTGCTTGGAGGAGCCGATGTCGACGCCCATGAAGCAGGGGAAGCGCATCGGCGGCGAGGAGATGCGCAGGTGCACCTCGCGGGCGCCGGCCCGGCGCAGCACGTCGATGATGCGGCGTGAGGTGGTGCCGCGCACGATGGAATCGTCGACCGCGATCACGCGCTTGCCCGCGATCGAGCGGCGGAGCGGGTTGAGCTTGAGCAGAACGCCCGCCTCGCGCAGCGACTGGTCCGGCTGGATGAAGGTGCGGTTGATGTAGCGCGACTTGGTGAGCCCTTCGCGGAAGGGGATGCCCGACGCTTCCGCGTAGCCGATGGCGGCCGGGGTGCCCGAGTCGGGCAGTGGGATGACCATGTCGGCGTCCACCGGCGCCTCGGCGGCCAGCTCCTTGCCCATCCGGATCCGGGCCTCCTCCAGCTCGCAGTTCTTGATGATCGAGTCGGGGCGCGCAAAGTAGATGAACTCGAAGACGCACATGGCGTGCTTGCGCCGCTCCTGGAAGGTGATGGACTGCAGCCCGTGCTGGTTCATGATCACCATCTCGCCGGGCTGCACCTCGCGCACGAAGCGCGCGTTGACGGTGTCCAGCGCGCAGGTTTCTGACGCCACCACGTGGGCCGGCTGACCGCCGCCGCCGCCCGGGATGAAGCCGATGCACAGCGGGCGGAAGCCGTAGGGATCGCGCAGCGCGATCACCGAGTCGGCGGTCACGATCGCCAGCGAGTAGGCGCCGATGGCGCGTGAGAAAGCGCGCTTGATGACCTCGTCCCACGACGCCCCGTGCGTGTGCTCGATGAGACGGGCCATGACCTCGGTGTCGAGCCCGGTCTCGAACTCGACACCCGCCTCCTCGAGCTCCCGGCGCATCGCCTCGGAGTTGATCAGGTTGCCGTTGTGCGCGATCGCGCCGGGTCCCAGCAGGGGGTGGCGGAAGGGGAGGGGATGCGCGTTCTCAGCCCGCGAGGCGCCGGTCGTGGAATAGCGGGTGTGGCCGATCGCCACCACGCCTTTGAGGTCGGCCATCACGGCCGGCGAGAACACCTGCGCGACCAGGCCCATGTCGCGGTGAATGCGCACGTTGGCGCCATCGCCGACGGCGATTCCAGCCGACTCCTGACCACGGTGCTGCAGAGCGAAGAGCCCGAAGTAGGTGATGTTGGCGACATCCACGTCGCGCGAGTGGATGCCAAAGATCCCGCACATCAGGCAGGCAACCCCCTCCCCATCGGGGAGGGCTGGGGTGGGGCCACCAGGGCCTGCTCCCATTCCTGGCGCAGCTCGGCGAGGTCGACGTCGACCTGGCCCTCGAACACGATGCTGCCGCCGCGCACGTTTCCCAGCATCTCGAACTCGACGTGCTGGCGTCGCGCCAGCACCTGCAGCTCGGGCATCGCGCGCGAGCCGGCGGAGATGATGAAGCGCGCCTGCGACTCGCCGAAGAACCCCGCGTCCAGGCGCAGGTCGCCGTCGGGCCTCAGCTCGGGGCAGCGCACGCCGAACCCGCCCAGCAGGCAGCACTCCGCCAGCGCCACCAGCATCCCACCCTCGGCGCAGTCGTGGGCCGAGCGCAGAAGGCCGGCCTGGGCGGCGCCCAGGATGAACTCGCGCACCGCCTTCTCGGCCGCCAGATCAATGGCGGGCGGCCGTCCCGCCACCTGCCCGAAGACCACCTTCAGGTACTCGGAGCCGCCGAGGTCGTTCCCGGAGGCGCCGACGAGGAGCACGAAATCGCCCTCCTCCTTGAAGCCGGCGTCAACGCTCCGGGTGTAGTCATCGAGCAGCCCGACCATCCCGATCACGGGGGTCGGATAGATGGCGCCGCCAGCCTCCGACTCGTTGTAGAGCGAGACGTTGCCGGAGACGATGGGGAGGCCGAAGGCACGGCAGGCGGTGGCGATCCCGGCCACCGCTTCCTCCAGCTGCCAGTAGACCTCGGGCCGGTCCGGGTTGCCGAAGTTGAGGCAGTCGGTCACCGCCAGGGGCCGCGCGCCCACCGCCGCGATGTTGCGCGCCGCTTCGGCGACCGCGATCTGGGCGCCCACATAGGGGTCGAGCTCGCAGTAGCGGCCATTGCCGTCGATGGTGAGCGCGAGCGCGCGCCGGGTGCCCTTGATGCGCAGGAGGGCGGCGTCGCCGCCCGGCGGCACCACGGTGCTTGCCCCCAGCATGTGGTCGTACTGGCGGAAGATCGGCCGCCGGGAGCCCAGGTTGGGGCTGCCCAGCAGCCGCTTCAGCGAGCGCGAGAGGTCGGGGGGCTCGCGGCGCATGAAGTCGAGCGAGAGGATGGTCGCCTGCTCGGGCCGGGGCCGCGATTCCAGGCGCCGGGTGGGGGCGCCCTCGGTGAGCAGGTCGATGGGCAGGCGCGCGACCTTCTTCCTGCCGTCGCGCACCGTGAGGTGGCCGTCGCCGGTGACCTCACCGATCACGGCCGCCTCCAGGTCCCAGGTCTCGAAGACCTTCTTGACCTCCTCCTCGCGACCGCGCTCGACCACGATCAGCATCCGCTCCTGAGACTCGCTGAGCATCACGTCGTAGGCGGTCATGCCGGTCTCCCGGCGGGGCACCCTGGCGACGTCGATCTCGGCTCCGGAGCCGGCCCGGCCCGCGGCCTCGGCGACCGAGGAGGTGAGCCCGGCCGCGCCCAGGTCCTGGATGGCGACCACCGAGGAGAGCACGGCCAGGTCCATGCAGGCCTCGAGCAGGCACTTCTCCAGGAAGGGATTGCCGACCTGCACCGCCGGGCGCCGCGCCTCGACGTCGCGGTCGAGGTCGAGAGAGGCGAAGGAGGCGCCGTGGATCCCGTCGCGCCCGGTCTGGGCGCCGACCAGGAGCAGCGAGTTGCCCTTGCCCTCGGCTCGCGCCCGCTTCAGGCGGTCGGTCCGCACCAGGCCCACGCACATGGCGTTGACGAGCGGGTTCTGCGCGTAGCAGTCCTCGAAGTAGACCTCGCCGCCCACGGTGGGGACGCCGATGCAGTTGCCGTAGCCGCCGATCCCCGCCACCACGCCCCCGAAATGGTGTGCCGAAGCGGGCAGCGGGCCGAAGCGCAGGGAGTCGAGCAGCGCCACCGGGCGCGCGCCCATCGCGATCACGTCGCGCAGGATCCCGCCCACGCCGGTGGCCGCGCCCTGGTAGGGCTCGATCGCGCTCGGGTGATTGTGGGACTCGACCTTGAAGACGACCGCCCAGCCCTCGCCCACATCGACCGCGCCAGCGTTCTCGCCGGGACCCTGGAGGACGCCCTCGCCCTGGCTGGGCAGGCGGCGGAGCAGTGGCTTGGAGGTCTTGTAGGAGCAGTGCTCGGACCAGAGGACCCCGACCATGCCCAGCTCGACCTGGTTCGGCTCCCGGCCCAGCTTCTCGACCAGCACCCGGTACTCGTCACGCGAGAGCGCGACCTCTTTCAGCTTCCGATCATCGATGGCCACGCTCATCTAGGCACTGAGCACCTTCATCGCCGACTGGATCACCGAGCGGAACAGGAAGATGCCGTCGGCCGAACCGACCACGGCCTCGGCCGCGCGCTCGGGGTGGGGCATCATGCCGAGCACGTTGCCGCGCTCGTTGACGATGCCGGCGATGTTGTGGATGGAGCCGTTGGGGTTGGCCGCGGGGACCACGAAGCCGCGCTCGTCCGCGTAGCGGAAGACGACCTGGCCCTGCTGCTCGAGCCGCGACAGGGTGGGTGGATCTGCGAAGTAATTGCCCTCGCCGTGAGAGATCGGGATGCGCAGGACCTGGCGCCGCTCGACCAGCGAGCTGTAGGCGGTGTCGGTGCGCTCGCAGACCAGGTTGGTCCACTCGCAGCGGTACTGGAGCGCGTCGTTGCGGATCAGGGCGCCCGGCAGCAGCCCCGCCTCGCAGAGGATCTGGAAACCGTTGCAGATGCCCCAGACCAGGCCGCCCCGCCCGGCGAACTCGGCCACGGATTCCATCACCGGCGAGAAGCGGGCGATGGCGCCCGTGCGCAGGTAGTCGCCATGGCTGAAGCCGCCAGGCAGGATCACGCAGTCGCAGCCCTGGAGGTCCCGGTCCTTGTGCCACAGATAGCGGAGCTCGGCTCCCAGCACCTGGTCGATCACCCATCCACAGTCCCGGTCGCTCCAGGTGCCCGGGAATACGACCACTCCGAATCTCATCCCGTGGGCAGCTCCGCGGGGGCTTCCTCGACCTCGAAGCGGAAGTCCTCGATAACGTGGTTGGCGAGCAGCTTGCGGCACATCTCCTCGACCCGCTCGCGCGCCTCGCGCCTGTGCTCGGCGGTGACCTCGATCTCGATGTACTTGCCGATCCGCACCCCGTGCACCTCATCGAAGCCGAGCGTGCGCAGGCCCTGCGCCACCGTCAACCCCTGCGGGTCGTTGACCACCGGCTTGGGGGTCACGATCACCCGGGCCAGCCAGGAGCTCGTTATCACTCGTTGCGCTCGCGGGGCGGGAAGAGCGGCTTGCCGACGATCCGCTGGTACGCCGTCAGGTAGCGGTCGCGGGTCTGGGCGACCACTGACTCCGGGAGCTCGGGCGGCGTGGAGTTCTTGTCCCAGCCTGACTCGGACAGCCAGTCGCGGACGAACTGCTTGTCATAGGAGGGGGGCGAGATGCCGGTCTGGTAGCCGGCGGGGTCCCAGTAGCGCGAGCTGTCGGGGGTCAGCGCCTCGTCGATCAAGATCAAGCGGTCGCCGATCTTGCCGAACTCGAACTTGGTGTCCGCGAGGATCAGCCCCCGGCGCTCGGCCAGGGTGGCGGCATAGTCGTAGAGCGCCAGGGTGCGTTCCTTCAGCTCGTCCGCCAGCTTAGCCCCCAGCTTGCGCTTCATCTGCTTGAAGGTGATGTTCTCGTCGTGCCCGGACTCCTCCTTGGTGGCCGGGCTGAAGATCGGCTGGGGCAGCTTCTGGCTCTCGACCATCCCCGCCGGCAGCTTCTCGCCGGCCAGCGTGCCGGAGTCCCTGTACTCGGCCCAGGCGCTGCCGGCGAGGTAGCCCCGGACCACGCACTCGATGTCGATGCGCTGGGCGCGGCGCACGATCATGAACCGCCCCACCAGCTCGGCCAGGCGGTTCCAGAGCTCGGCGGGCAGGTCGGGAACCATGCCCGAGATCAGGTGGTTCTCCTGGAACTCGTGGGTCTGGGTGAACCAGAAGATCGACATCTGGGTCAGCACCTTGCCCCGGTCGGGAATGCCGTTGGGCAGGACATGGTCGAAGGCGGACAGGCGATCGGTGGCGACCATCAGGAGCCGGTCGCCGGGCAGCTCGTAGGTGTCGCGCACCTTGCCCTTGGAGAAGACCGGCAGCTTGATGTCGGTCTCCGTGACGGCCGGTCCCGGGGTCACGCTTTCACCTTCTCTAAGAGACCTAACCGCTCGAACGCGACGTCTACCTGCTCCAGGCCGGCGCCGGGATCGAAGAGCTCGTCCAGGCGGGCGCCGATGCGGTCCCGCACCTCGTCGTGCTCCAGAAGGTTGGCCCGGAACCCGCCCTCGCCGTCGATGGCGCGGTGGGCGGCGCTCTGCACGATCCGGTAGGCGTCCTCGCGGCTGAGGCCGCTCTCGACCAGCGCCAGCAGCACCCGCTGCGAGAACACGATTCCGCCCCCGAGGTCGAGGTTGCGGCGCATCTGCTCGACCCGCACGTCCAGGCCCTTGATGACCTTCGACAGCTGGATCGCCATGTAGTCGACCAGGGCGCAGGCGTCGGGGAAGATCACCCGCTCGGCCGAAGAGTGGCTGATGTCGCGCTCGTGCCAGAGCGCCACGTTCTCCAGCTCGGTGGCCGCATAGCCGCGCACCACCCGGGCCAGGCCGCAGATGCGCTCGGAGAGAACCGGGTTGCGCTTGTGAGGCATGGCGCTGGAGCCCTTCTGCTCGGCGCCGAACGGCTCCCGCAGCTCGGCGACCTCGCTGCGCTGGAGGTGGCGGATCTCGAGGGCGATCCGCTCCATGGTTGCGGCGGCCACCGCCAGGGCGTTCATGAAAGCGGCATGCCGGTCGCGGGAGACGACCTGCGTGGAGACCGGGTCGACGCTGAGCCCCAGGTGCGAGCAGACATGCTCCTCGACCCGCGGGTCGACGGTGGCGTGGGTGCCGACCGCGCCGCTGAGCTTGCCGGTGGCGGCCTCGTGGGTCGCGGCCGCCAGCCGCCGGCGCGCGCGGTCCAGCTCGGCCACCCAGCCCGCGACCTTGAAGCCGAAGGTGATGGGCTCGGCGTGGATGCCATGCGTGCGGCCGACTATCGGCGTCCGCCGGTGCTCGAGGGCAAGCTTGGCGCAAGCCTCGCGCAGCTTTCCGAGGTCGGCCTGGATCAGCTCCGCGCTCTCCTTGACCTGGAGGGCGAATGCGGTGTCCACGACGTCGGAGCTGGTGAGTCCGAGGTGCAGCCAGCGAGCCTCGGGCTGGCCCACCGTCTCTCCGACCACGGTCAGGAAGGCGATCATGTCGTGGCCCACCGACTCCTCTACCTGCTGGATGCGCGCCACGTCGAAAGACGCCTGGCGAAGCTTGGGCAGCGCCTGCCGCGGCAAGCGGCCGAGCTCGGCCCATGCCTCGCAGGCCAGGATCTCGATGCGCAGCCAGAGCTCGAAGCGGTGCTCATCCGACCAGATCGCCCGCATCCGCGGTGGCGAGTAGCGCTCGATCATGTGGGGTCCCCGAAAAATCCTAGATTTTTTGGGGTTTTCAAGGGGCTCGGCGAATTATAGATGGCGGATCGAGCGGCAACATCTTGTATTGGCTACGGGAAGTAGCCACAAGATGTGGTCCCGGCGCGGCCGGACTACGCCGGAGGGCTTCGGAACCGGTTCGATAATCTCGATTCGCATGGCCGCCCCCCGTAACCTGCCTCACCCATGACCCGTTCGAACTGGGGACTAGGCGGATGAGCGGCCTGCCCGTGCGCACCGAGGAGACAGGTCTCGTGCAGCGCGCGAAGCAGGACCCGGCCGCGTTCGGGGAGCTCTACGACCGCTACTTCAGTCAGATCTACCGGTTCGTTTACTCGAGGGTCAGGGATCAAACAGCAGCCGAGGACGTCACGTCAGAGGTCTTCATGAAAGCCCTCCGCGGCATCGGCCGCTATCAGGACACGGGCCGGCCCTTCTCCGCCTGGCTCTACCAGATCGCGGTCAATGCCGTGAACGACCGCTATCGCTCGCTCCGGCCCACCGAGGACATCGACAGCCAGATCGCGATCTCCACCGGCGGCCCCAGCCTGGATGAGATCGCCATCCAGAACGAAGAGGTGCGCCGGATCTGGATCCTGGTCGAGACCCTGCCGGGACCGCAGCGCACGGCCATGGTCCTCAAGTTCCAGGAAGACATGAAGATCGACGACATCGCCGCGGTGATGGGCAAGAGCCCAGGGGCCGTGAAGCTGCTCATCCACCGCGGAGTGACCCGGCTTCGCGAGCACGTGGGCGCGCCCGGGAGCCGCGTTCGATGAGTCGATGGGCTGGTGACATGGAGGAGCTCGACGAGCTCTTCGCGGATCCCGAGGACCGCCGGCTGGCGGCCATCCTGACCTCCGTCCAGGCCCCCGAGGTCACCGCCGATCCAGCCTTCCGCTCCCAGCTCCGGCGGCAGCTCATGCAGGAGGCCTGGGGCCGCGGCGAGCGGCGCCGGCGAGAAGGCGGTGGCTTCTGGCGCGCGCTGTTCGCGCCCAAGGGCATGGCCTGGACCGGCGCCGTGGCCGGCGTGCTGATGGTGGCGATCGGAGCCTACGGGCTCAGCCGCGGGGTGGGTGGCGACAACATCGTGTACGTCAGGTACAACGTCGACCTGGGCCGGCCGGTGGCTTCCGTGCAGCCGATCGAGGTCACCTTCAGCCAGCCCATGGACCATCCTTCCACCGAGAAGGCGGTGCAGATCACCCCCGCCACCAGCGTCAGCTACGACTGGGCTGGGAACACCCTGAAGATCACCCCCACCAGCGGCTCCTTCGCGCCCAACACCCAGTACACGGTGAACATCCAGCCCAACGTCGCCCAGACCGCCAATGGCGCGGCCGTGCCGGCGGTCAAGCCCGCGGTGTTCACGGTCGCGCCGACTCCGACGCCGGTCCCGACGCCGACCGCGACGCCGACCCCGACGCCGACTCCCGCACCAGACGTGACCGGCGAGAAGCAGCTCGCCACGGCGGCGGCTCCGGGAGCGATCTGGTCGCCCGACGGCACCACCCTCTACTTCCGTGGCGGCGACAAGCTGCAGAGCGTGGCCGCCGGCGGCGGCGATCCCAAGACGCTGGTCGCCTCGGGCGTCGAGCTCTTCGACCTCTCCAAGGACGGCAAGCAGGTCGTGTACTCGGGACCGGGCGGGGTCAGCACCGTGGCGCTTGACGGAGCCCAGCCGGTGCAGCTCGCCAGGACCCCGGCCCGCGCCGTGGGCTGGGCGGGGTCGAAACCGCTGTATGCGACGAGCACCTCGGTCTTCGCGACCAGCGAGCTGAAGCTGCCCGGGCCGCTGCCCGCCGGCCAGGGCGGAGCCTGGTTCTCGCCCGACGGCACCCATTTCCTCTACGCCTCCGGCAAGACGCTGCACGCGTTCGAGCTGGCGACCGGCAAGGACACGGCCTGGACGGCGGACGCCGCCTTCCTGGCCTGGGCCCCCGACAGCAAGCGCGTCCTCTACGATACCGGCGGCGGCCAGTTCGCGGCCGATCCTAGCGGCCAGTCTCCGGTCAAGCTGGGCGCGGTCCCGAACGTCGTCGGCGCCACCTGGACCCAGCCTGCGCAAGCGGTGCTGGACGCCCAGCAGTCGTTCTGGGCCGAGAACGCCGACGGGTCCGGATCCAAGAAGCTCGCCGCCGGTGATTTCGGGAGCCCGGTGCTGGCGCCGAGCGGCGCCGCCGTCGCCTTTCTGCGCGGGGGCGGCCTCTGGGTCGGCGAGGTCACCTCGCTCCGGGCGACGGCCGCCCCGAGCCTGGAGCAGGCCGCCGCCGCGGTGGCGGACTTCATGAAGGCCCGCGTCGATGGCAAGGGCGACGCGGCCCAGGGCTACCTCGACGCCAATGCCAAGCGCGAATTCGCGACCGCGAACGGCCCCCAGCTGCTCCGGACCACCACGCCCAAGCTGTCGCGCTCCTTCAACGTGCTGGCCGGCGTGAACGGGGTGAGCGACCTGTTCACCCTTCGGCTGGTGCTTTCCGATGCGTCGGGCAAGGATGTCAGCCAGCTGGACGAGACCCTGACCATCGTGGCGGACGCTAGTGGCAAGCCCGTGGTCGACCACGCCGTCGACGGGACCGCCTTCGGCTACGGCGCGGGGCCCACGGTCCTGGCGGTGAGCCGCGAGGGCGGCGCCTACAAGGTCGCCTTCGACTCGGACCTCACGCCGGCCACGGCGGCGACCGGCATCGAGCTGGTCGATGCGGCCGGCAAGGCGGTCACCGTCACCACGACCGTGCAGGGCCGCAACGTGCTGCTGCCGGTCACGGCGACCGGCCCCCTGAAGCTGGTCGTGCTGCCGACCCTCAAGGACAAGGACGGCCACGGGGCCGCGGCGGAGTACGACCTGGACCTCTCGGCGCTCACATTCCCCGGGTAATTCGGGTGCTCGCGGCCTGCGTGTAACGCATTGCCCGGGAAATGTGGCTTAGAGGCGCTTCAGGGCATGCGCCGCTCGGCAGAGTGCGCTCACCGCGGTGGCGTGGACTATGCCCCCGCCCAGCGCCTCCTTCACCGCGTTGGCCAGTGGTAGGCGGCGCGTGATCATGTCTCGCTCGTAGCTCTCGAGAGCTCGCTCCGACTCCGAGACCGCTTCGGCCAGGAACAGGAACTGCCGGGAGTCGAGGAGGGCCGACGGGCGCAGCACCCCCAACGTGGTCCAGCGCTCGGCGCGCAGGCCGGTCTCCTCGGCCAGCTCGCGGCGGGCGCCCGCCAGCGGCTCCTCGTTCTCCTCCAGAGTCCCCGCCGGCACCTCCCAGGAGGTCGCCCGCCAGGGATTCCGCCACTGCCTGACCAGCATCGTGGAGCCGTCCTCGAACACCGGCACGACGAAGGCGGCCGAGGTGGCGTGGAACCAGCGATAGACGCCGCGGTCGCCGCCGGGCCACTCGACCTCGTCGCGGACCAGCGCCAGGCGGCCGTCGCGAGCCAGCTCCTGGCTGCTGAGCAGCCGGTGGGGCGCCTCGTCGGAGTGGTCGAGGCGGGTGCCGCGGCTCAAGTCCGGCGGCGGCGCTCCAGGATCTCGCGCGCGGTCTTCTGGGGCACCCCCTCGCGGAAGGACTCGACCAGGAAGGGGATCGAGTTCTCGATCGACTCCTCGAGCGGCTCGTTCAGCCAGTCCTCGATCAGCTCCTTCTGGGCGCGGACCGTCGACGGATGGTGGCCGGCGACCGTGGCGGCCAGAGCCACCGCCTGCGGGAGCACCCGGTCGGCCTCCACCACCCGGTTGACGAGGCCCCAGGCCAGCGCCTGCTCGGCTCCGATGGGCTCGCCCGTGAGCAGCATCTCCTTGGCGCGGCCGAGGCCCACGTAGTGCATCAGGAGGGCGGCGTCGATGACCGAGGGCAGGCCGACCGCCACCTCCGGCATCCCAAAGCTGGCGTCCGGCGTGCAGACCCGGAAGTCCGATGCCATCGCCACTTCGAGGGCGCCGCCCAGGCAGTGGCCGCGAACCGCGACCGCCACCGGCTTGGGCATGTTCCGGATCAGCGCGCAGAGGTCCTTGAGCATCTCGATCAGCGCGTGGGCGCTGTCGGCGCTGCCATTGGCGAACTCGTTGAGATCGACCCCGGCCGAGAACGACGAGCCTTCGCCGGTGATCACGACCGCGCGCACCTTGCGGTCGCCCTCGGCATCGGAGACGCGGTCGCGCAGCGTGCGCACCATCTCCCGGGTCATGGCGTTGCGCTTCTCGGGCCGGTCGATGACGACCAGCCTGATGCCGCCCTCCAGGTTGTCCGTGCGGATCATGACCGGCTCACCACCGCGGCCACGGCGGCGGCGGCCGCGGCCACGTGCCGGGCGTCGGAGCCGTAGTCCATCGGCGACCGCTCGCCCAGGAACCGCTTCATCTCTTCCAGCAGCTCGGGATGGTCGTCGATGAAACGGGTGCTCAGCTTGCCGGCCAGGAAGTCCGGGCTTTCCAGGATCGCGCGGTGGTAGGGGATCGTGGTCGCGGGCCCGACCAGCACGAACTCCCGGAGCGCGCGGCGGGCGCGAGCGATCGCCTCCGCGCGGTCGGCGCCGCGGACGATCAGCTTGGCGATCAGCGAGTCGTAGTTCGACGGGACCTCCGAGCCCGGGCCGAAGCCCGAGTCCGTGCGCACGCCGGGACCGGCGGGCGCGACCCAGCGGCTGATCCGCCTGGGGTTGGGGATGAACTTGCGCGCCGGGTCCTCGGCGTTGATGCGCATCTCGATGGCGTGGCCGGTCCAGGTCACCTCCTCCTGCCCGCAGGAGAGCTCGTGGCCGGCGGCGACCCGGATCTGCTCCTTCACGAGGTCGATGCCGGTGACCTCCTCGGTGATCGGGTGCTCCACCTGCAGGCGAGCGTTGACCTCCAGGAAGTAGAACTCGCCCTCGCTGAAGATGAACTCGACCGTGCCCGCGTTGACGTAGCCGGCGGCCTTCACGGCCTTGATCGCGGCCTCGCCCATCCGGCGCCGGAGGTCGGGCGTGACCGCGGGCGAGGGCGTCTCCTCCAGGATCTTCTGGTGCCGGCGCTGAATGGAGCACTCCCGCTCGCCCAGGTGCACGGCATGGCCGTGGCGATCGGCGATGACCTGAATCTCGATGTGGCGGGGCTTGGCCACGTACTTCTCCACGTACACCGTGGCGTCGCCGAAGGCGGAACGGGCCGCGTTGGTGGCGGTGGTGATGGCGGGCACCAGGTCGTCCTCGCGCTCCACCACCTTCATCCCGATGCCGCCCCCGCCGCCGCTGGGCTTGACGATGACCGGGAACCCGATCCCGCGGGCGATCTCGGCCGCCTGATGCGGGTCGTCGATGGCATCTGAGCCGGGCGTCACCGGCACGCCGTGCGCGCGGGCCAGCGCCTTGGCCTCCAGCTTGGAGCCCATCGCCCGCATGGCCGCCGCCGGCGGGCCGATGAAGACGATGCCCCGCGCCTCGCAGGCTTCCGGGAACTGAGGCCGTTCGGAGAGGAAGCCATAGCCCGGATGGATGGCCTCGGCCCCGTGGTCGGCGGCCAGCTTGACGATCTTCTCCAGCTGCAGGTAGGACGCGCTGGGCGCTGCCGGGCCGACGTGCACCGCCTCGTCCGCGTAGCGGGTGTGGATGGCGTCCTTGTCCGCATCCGAGTAAATGGCAACGGTCTTGATCCCGAGCTCGCGGCAGGCGCGGAAGACGCGGATCGCGATCTCGCCGCGGTTGGCGACCAGGATCTTCCTGAACATCTTCTTCATTCGGGGTCCCCGCAAAATCGCAGATTTTGTGGGGTGGTCATGGAAAGCGCTCGATGACCGCGGAAAGCTCTTCTTCGCCGTGCGCCGGCAGCGCGGACGCGTAGATCTCGCGGGCCAGCGCCAGCAACGGCGTGGAGGCGCCACCGGCGTGGAAGACGCCGAGACCGAGGTCCAGGTCCTTGACAATGTCGCGCAGGAAGAACCTCGCCGGCGAGTGCTGGCGATCGACGTACGAGCGCCGGCGCGCCTCCAGGTACGGAACCGTCCGCTGCAGGAGGCCGAAGGCCGCCTGGCGCTGGAGGCCGGCGTGCTCGGCGGCGACCAGCAGCTCGGCGGCGGCCAGCGAGACGGCCGCCAGCATGGCGTTGTTGAGAAGCTTGAGCGTGGCCGCCTCACGCCGGGTGCCGACATGGCTGGGCTGCCCGAAGGCCGCCAGCACGGGCTTCGCCTTCTCGACGTCCGGCTCCTCGCCGCCCGCCAGGATGAGCGCGGTCCCCTGCTCGATGGCGGGCACGCTGCCCACGATGGGCGCCGCCACCAGGTGCTCGAAGCGCTCGGCGAGCTCCTCCAGGATCTCGGGGCCGGCGGTCGACATCTCCACGAAGACCTGCCCGTCCGCCGGCTCCAGCTGGGAGTAGACCTCGCGCACCGCGCGGGCGTCGGTAAGGATGGAGAGCACCACCTCGGCCCCCGCCGCGGCCTTCGCCGGGTCGCCCTCCACGCGCCCCACGCCCAGGCCGCGGGCCCGCTCCTGGGTCCGGTTCCAGAGCACCAGGTCGAAACCGGCCGCGGCCAGGCGCGAGGCGATGGACGCGCCCATCTTGCCGGTCCCCAGGAGTGCGACGCGCACTCAGGCGATGGCCAGGATGGCCTGGTTGGGGCCGACCACGTCGCCTTCCTTGACGTAGACGTCGACCACGCTGCCGGCGACCGTGCTGACGATGTCGTTCTGCATCTTCATCGCCTCCAGGACGGCCACCACGTCACCCAGCTTGACCTGGTCGCCCTTCTTGACCGGCAGCTTGACGATCAGGCCCTGCATCGGCGCCACCACCGCGCCGTCCCTGGAGGGAGCCGCCGGGGCGGCGGTCGCCGCGCCGCCGCCCGCCGAGACCGCCATGCCGGCGCCCGACACCCGCACCTTGAAAACCTCCCCCTCGACCTCAACTTCAAACTCAGCGGTGCTGACCTGCGGAGCGGGCGCGGGGGTGGGAGGCGACTCCTCCCCCCTCGGTGGGGAGGTCCCTCCGCCGGAGGCGGAGGGGGTGGGGGACGCGGGCGCGCGGGAGCCGTTGGAGGCGGCAACCTTCTCTTTCTCCTGGGCGCCGCTCCAGAGCCTGAGCGCCAGGGCCGGGAAGAGCAGGTAGTTGAGCACGTTCCCGTCGGAGGGCTCGATCCCCTGCTTCTTGAGCTGCGCCCGCGCCTCCCGCACCTGGGGCTCGAGCAGGTCGGCGGGCCGGATCGTGATCGGCTCCTCGCGGCCCAGCACCAGCCTGCGCACCTCCGGGTCGGCCGGCTTGGGCGGCCTCCCGTAGAGCCCCTGCAGATAGTCCTTGAGCTCCTGGGTGACGGTCTCGTAGCGCTCTTTGCCAAGCACGTTGAACACCGCCTGCGACGCGATCATCTGCCGCAGCGGCGCCACCAGCGGCGGCTCGCCGAGGTCGGCCCGCACCCGGGTGACCTCCTTGAGCACCTCGCCGAAGCGATCGGCGGCGTCGTGGGTCGCCAGCTGGCGCTGGATGTCCTCGAGCATGAACCCGGGCATCTGGTAGCGCAGCACGGCGGAGTCGACCCGGTCCACGAAGCTCGACATGTGCTCGACATGGCTGCGCTTCACCGGCTCCAGGAGGTCGGTGACCTCGGCCAGCCGGTCCATGTCGAGGCCGGTGTCGTAATCGCCCCCGGCCAGCGCTGCCACCACGCTCTCGGTTCCCGGCTGCGAGGCTCCCCAGGCCAGCGGTGACATCGCGGTGTCGACCACCGCCGCGCCCGCCTCGATGGCGGCCATGTAAGCCATGGGCGCCATCCCGCTGGTGCAGTGCGAATGCACGACCACGGGCAGACCACCCGCCTCTCGCAGCGCGGTCACCAGCTCCCAGGTGACCTGGGGCGAGAGGAGCCCCGAGGTGTCCTTGACCACCACCTCGTCGCAGCCGAGCTCGGCCAGGCCCTTGGCCAGCGAGGTCCACAGCTCCAGCGTGTGGGGCGGGCTGATCGCGTAGGAGAGCGCGCCCTGGACCCGCTTGCCGGCCGCCTTGGCCGCCCGGATCGCCGCCTCCATGTTGCGCAGGTCGTTGAGGGGGTCGAAGACGCGGAAGACGTCGACGCCGCAGGCGGCGGCGTGACGCACGAAGAGCTCCACGGTGTCATCCGCGTAATTGCGCTGGCCGACCAGGTTCTGGCCGCGGATCAGGGCCTGGATCGGTGTCTTGGGCACGGCCTTGTTGAAGCCGCGCAGGTAGTCCCACGGATCCTCGCCCAGCCGCAGGTAGGTCTCGAAGGTGGCGCCGCCGAAGGCCTCGATGGAGTGAAACCCGATGCCCTCCATGCGCGCCGCGATGGGCAGGATCTCAGCCGGCAGCATGTGCCCGCCGAGCAGCGATTGGTTGCCGTCTCGGAACGTGGTGTCGGTGAGCTCGAGCGCCGGCGCCCGCTTTTTCTTCGCCATCAGCGTCCGGCCAGGGCCCGCCTGGCCTCCCCGTGCCGCTCGGCCACCCCAGCGTCGGTGAGGCCGAGGATGCGCGCGGCCAGCCAGGCGGCGTTCTTGGCGCCGGCCTCGCCGATGGCGACCGTGGCGACCGGGATCCCGGCCGGCATCTGCACGATCGAATAGAGGGAGTCGACGCCGCCCAGGTGCTGCGTCGGCACCGGCACGCCGATCACCGGAAGGTCGGTCCAGGCCGCCACCACGCCCGGCAGGTGGGCGGCGCCGCCGGCGGCCGCGATCACGACCCGCAGCCCACGCTCGCGGGCGCTGCTCGCCCACTCCATCACTCCGGCGGGGTCACGGTGGGCGCTGCAGACCTTGAGCTCGTGGTCGATCCCGAGCGCGGCCAGCTGCGCCGTACAGGCTTCCATCAACGGCATATCCGACTTGCTTCCGAGAATCACCCCGACCTCAGCCAAGCTCAGCCTCCTGGGCAATATCCGATCGGAAGTAGGCTCCGGGAAATCGTACCCGCACGGCTCCGGCGAGGGCGTTGAGGCGCGCTTCAGCGGCAGTCTCGGCGACTCCCACCGAGGTCACCACGCGACCACCGCTGGTGACCAGGCCGCGGCCCGGGAGAAACCGGGTGCCGGCGTGGAAGATGATCGTGCCGGGGGGGATCGTGGCCAGTCCGGAGATCGGGAAGCCGGTCTCGTAGGCGTCGGGGTATCCGCCCGAAGCCACCACCACGCCGACCGCGCTGCGCGGGCTCCAGCGCAGCGGGGGCAGTGACGCCAGGTCGCCGCGGGCCGCGGTCAGCATCAAGGCCACGGCGTCCGATTCCAGGCGCGGCAGGACGACCTGGGCCTCAGGGTCGCCGAAGCGGGCGTTGAACTCGATGACGCGCAGGCCCGCCCGCGTCAGCATCAGGCCCGCGTAGAGGACGCCCCGGTACTCGGCGCCCATCCGCGCCAGCTCCGCGACCGCCGGTTCGAGGACGGTCGTGAGCGCCTCCTCCAGCACCGCGTCATCCACGCCGGTGGGGGGCGAGTAAGCGCCCATGCCGCCCGTGTTCGGGCCCTCATCCCCCTCGCGGGCCCTTTTGAAGTCCCGCGCCGCCGCCAGCGGGACCACTTGGCTGCCGTCGGTGACGCCGAACACCGAGAGCTCGGGACCCTCCAGCCTTTCTTCGACCACCACCGTCGACCCGGCCCGGCCAAACGTCTTCTTGACCAGCATGGCCTCGATCGCGCGCCCCGCCTCCTCCACCGAGCCGCAGACCACGACGCCCTTGCCCAGCGCCAGGCCGTCGGCCTTGACCGCCACCCGGCCCTCGTACCTGCGCGCGAAGTCGAGGGCCGGGCCGGGCTCGGTGAAGGCGCCATGGGTGGCGGTCGGAATCCCGGCCCGTCCCATCAGCTCCTTGGCGAAGGCCTTGCTGGACTCGATCCGGCCGGCGCTGCGCGAGGGCCCGAAGACGGCGAATCCGGCATCCCGCAGGGCATCCCCCGCACCCGCGGCGACGGTCGATTCGGGACCCAGGATGGCGAGGCCGATCCGCTCCCGCTTGGCGAAGTGCACCAGGCCGGCCACGTCGTCCGCGGCGATGCGGACGTTGCGCGCCATGCCGCCGGTGCCGCCGTTGCCAGGGGCGCAGTAGACGCGCGTGGTCAGGTCGGACTGCATGCACTTCCAGGCCAGCGCGTGCTCGCGGGCGCCGGACCCGACGACCAGGATCTTCACTTCTCGTCCTCGTCCCGCGCCCGCTGCACCAGGACCCGGACCGCGATGTAGAAGGCGATCCCGAAGATCGCGAGGGCGATGAGCCCGGCGAGCTCGAAGCTCATCCCCCTCCCCTCAGGGGAGGGTTGGGGTGGGGATTATTCCCATTCAATGGTGCCGGGAGGCTTGGAGGTGATGTCGTAGACGACGCGATTGACGCCCTTCACCTCGTTGACGATCCGGTTGCTGATCCGCCCGAGCACCTCGTAAGGCACGCGCGCCCAATCCGCGGTCATGGCGTCCTCACTGCTCACGATGCGCACCGCGACCACGTTGGCGTAAGTCCGGCCGTCGCCCATCACGCCCACCGTCGACAACGGTGTGAGAACCGCAAATGACTGCCAGACCTGGCGGTAGAGGCCGGCCTTCTTGATCTCGTCGACCACGATCCAGTCCGCGTCACGCAGGACGTCCAGGCGCTCCCGGGTAACCGCGCCCAGGCAGCGGATCGACAGTCCCGGACCCGGGAAGGGCTGGCGCTGGACCATGTCCTCGGGCAGTCCCAGCTCGGCACCGACGGCACGGACCTCGTCCTTGAAGAGATACCGCAGCGGCTCGATGAGCTGGAAACGCAGGCCGGGCGGCAGCCCGCCCACGTTGTGGTGGGTCTTGATCTTGGCGGCGCTGGCCACGGTGTCGTGGGCGGTCGACTCGATCACGTCCGGGTAGAGGGTGCCCTGGGCCAGGAAGTCGATGTTGCCGATCGTCTCCGCCTGCTCCTCGAAGACGTCTATGAAGACGCGACCCACGGTGTGCCGCTTCCCCTCGGGGTCGGTGACGCCGGCCAGCGCCTCCAGGAAACGGTCCGCGGCATCGGCGTATCGGATGTCCATGTCCAGCTTGCTGTGCATGACCTCCAGCACGCGCTCCGGCTCCTCCCGGCGCAGCAGCCCGTTGTTGACGAAGACACAGGTCAGCTGGTCCCCGATCGCCCGGTGCACGAGGGTGGCGGCGACCGCCGAGTCGACGCCGCCCGAGAGGGCGCAGATGACGCGCCCCTCGCCGACCTGGGCGCGGATGCGCTCGATGGACTCGGTGATGAACGAGCCCGCTGTCCAGGTGGGCGAGCAACCGCACACCGTGAGCACGAAGTTGCGGATCATCTCCCGGCCGTCCGGCGTGTGCACGACCTCGGGATGGAACTGGATACCGATGATCCCGGCTTCGTTGGCGAAGGCCGCGACCGGCGAGTTGCCGCTGCTGCCCAGGGCTCGAAATCCCGGCGGCAGGCGCAGCACGTGGTCGCCGTGGTTCATCCACACCGGCAGCTCGGCGGGCAGGCCGTCGAAGACTCCGCCCGTATCCGATACCGCCAGCACCGCGGGGCCGTATTCGCGCCGGGTGGCCGGCGCCACCTCGCCGCCCAGGTGGTGGGCGATCAGCTGCATCCCGTAGCAGATGCCGAGCACGGGGATCCCGGCCCGCAGCGCCTCCGGGTCGACCTGGGGGGCGCCCGGCTCGTAGACGCTGGCCGGGCCACCGGAAAGGATCAGGCCGGCAGGGTGGTGTTTGGCGAGCTCGGACCAGGGGGTGGTGCCGGGCACGACCTCGCAGTAGACGCGGGCTTCGCGGACGCGGCGCGCGATCAGCTGTCCGGTCTGGGCGCCGAAGTCGAGGACGAGGATGGTCTCGCGCTGTCCGGGCGCGCCCGTCGCGGGGTTCGCCGCGGCGCTCGTCTGGGTCAGGCCCCGATTCTATCCTGTAGGGCAATGCAGCCTGGTGGAAGCCGGGCGCCGAGAGATTCGGTGTCCAGGTGGCCCGAATGGTAGGAAGCGCCGAGCACCGGAGGGAGCGCAGCATTTTGCTGCGTGACCGAGGAGCGCAGAAGCTGACGACCCAGGCGGGCCGCATGGGCGCCGAAGATCCGGCGATCCGGCTTTCGCCGGGCTGCTAAACCTCTATGGCGATGAAGGCCCTCGAGTACCTGCACGGGATCACGGCCGACGAGTGCCGGCGCCTGCGCCAGCGCGGGCTCCGCCACAGCAACCAGCTCCTGCACGCCTGCACCCTCCATTTCGACCGTGACCGCATCTCCAAGAAGACGGGGATCGGCACCGAGCGCCTGCTCAACTTCGCCCACGAGTGCGCGCTGCTCGAGATCTCGAGCATGGAGCGGTTCATCCCGGTGGTGCGGCGCTTCGGGATCACCGACCTCAAGATCCTCAAGAAGCAGGACCCCGTCGAGCTGCAGGCCAAGCTGGTCGAGGTGATCGGCATGGGCGCGCCCACCCTGCCCACGGTCCAGTACTGGGTGAGCCAGGCCCGTACCTGCGACATGATCGAGGAGTACGAGCCGGCGGCATCGGAGACCTCTCCGAGCCTGCTCAGCCGGCGGGTGCGCTAACCCCCACCCCGACCCTCCCCGGTGGGGAGGGGGTCTTCAGTACCAGATGCTCCGGCGCAGCTTCAGGTTGTCGTACAGGCCCTGCTGGATGGTGTCGCGGACCTGGTCGGAGACCGTCATCACCAGGTTCTGGTCCTCGGCCGCCTCGGGCCCCATCAGGTCGGTGCGGATCGGCGGGTGGAACTGGATCCGCCACTTGGAAGGCAGCGGGACGGTGCCCAGCAGGCCCAGCCAGGGGAAGAGCGGCGTCACCGGAAAGTAGGGGAAGCCGGTGAGCCTGGCGAGGGGCCCGATGTCGCCCAGCATCGGGTAGATCTCCTCCGAGCCCACGACCGAGATCGGGATGATCGGCGCCTGCGCCTGCAGCGCGACCTGGACGAACCCACCCCGCCCGAACCGGCGCAGCCGGTAGCGCTCGCTCCAGGGCTTGCCGGTCCCCTTCACCCCCTCGGGGAAGACCAGCACCAGCTGCTCCCGCTCCAGGAGCCGGATCGAGTCGTCGGGGTGGCCGACGGTCTGGCCGGTGCGGCGCAGGAACCAGGAGAGGTAGGGCAGGCCGAAGAAGAACTGGGCGATCAGAGCTCGCGCGTGCCGCGGGTTGGGCTGCTCCTCGAAGAGCGAGGTCTTGATCATGGCGCCGTCCCAGGGCAGCACCCCCGCGTGGTTGGAGACCAGCAGCGCGCGACCCTCGGCGGGCACGTGCTCGACGCCGGTGGTCTCGACTCGCCAGTAGTGCCGGTACATCCACTGGAAGATGGGCAGCAGGGATTCCGTCCATTCCTGGTCGAAGCCGAAGTCGTCGACCGTCATCTCCTCGCCGCGGTTCGCCAGCTCGACCTGCTGGGAGAAGAACTGGACGATCGCCATCATGGTGGCGAGGTCGATGACGTCGCGGCCGGTCAGCTCGCGCAGGCGCAGCGACAGCTCGCCCACCATCTGCAGGGCCAGCACCGGCAGCTCCGCCTTGATCTTTTCGATGGCATCCGGCACCGGGGCCGGCACGCGCAGGCGCGGCACCCGCCGCCCGGCCTGGCGCCCATTTTTGCGGTGCCCGTTGGGCCCCCGGCGCCGGAGCTCGGCGTTGACGTCCGTGTAGAGCAGGCCGAGCTGGTGCCGCAGGCGCTCCTCGGACGAGGTGAGGTCCATCAGCGCGCCGCCCGCGCCCGCCGGCGGTGCAGGAGGTACTGCGAGAGCTCGTATTCCTGGGGTCCGCTGGACGGGAGCTCGGCATTGCTGCCGCGCTCGAGGAAGTCGTGCAGCGTGTCGCGAGTCGCGTGCGGCGGCCGCCAGCCGAACTCGCGCTCGATGGGATCGATGTCCACGACGCAGCCATAGGCCAGGAAATCGGCGATCGAGGCCGGCATGTCGTAACCGGTCACCCGGAGCTCGGAGCGGGCGATGGCGCGCCAGAAAGGAAGGAGGACCGGGAGCTGGCGCCGGCCGGCGAGCTTGATCGCCTGGCTGAGCAGCAGCACGCCGTCGCCGGCCACGTTGAAGACGCCGGCATGGTCGGCGACAGCGGCGCGGTAGAGCGCCTCCACCCCGTCATCGTCGTGGAGCAGCTGGATGCGCGGGTCGAAGCCGTGGAAGGTGGGCACGCGCGAGAGCAGGAAGTACTCGCCCAGCGGCGTCACCTCGTGGAACCCGAGCCGGCGGCCGAGCCGGAGCAGCGTGACCGCGATGACGCCGTTGCGGACCTGGAAGTCCTGCACCAGCTGCTCCATCTCGCGCAGGTCGTTGGCCAGGAAGTCGCGCACCTGCGCGCGATCCACCATGCTCTCGCGCAGGTAGGAAGGCGCGAAGGGCTCGCAGCCGTAGACCGCCACCGACGACTTCACGACCACGCGCCGCACCGGGCTGTCGGCGCCGGAGCAGGCCGCCAGCAGGTTCATGGTTCCGATCACATTGGTCTCGTGGACGGTGCGGTGGCTGTTGCGGCCCTCGGTCAGGGTCGCGCAGTGGACGACCGTGTCGACGGCCAGCCCGCGCACCAGCTTGGTGAGCAGCGAGTGGCGGGTGTCGGCGTGCACGAACTCGGTGCGCTCGAGCGCCACCTTGGGGTCGTCGATGTCGATCCCGTACACGGCGGCCACGTCCTCGCGCGCCTCCAGGCGGCGCGCCAGCTCGCCGCCCAGATAGTGGCTGACGCCGGTGACCAGAACGCGATGTCCTATGGATAGATCCCCCGCACGGTCGTCGCGTTGGCAACGCGCTGCACGGCGATGACGTAGGCCGCGGTGCGCATGTCCACTCGCTTGTTCACGCTCGTGTGGAGGACGTCGTAGAACGCACGCGTGATGATGTGGTGGAGCTTGGTGTTGACCTCCTCCTCTTCCCAGAAGAAGGCCTGGAGGTCCTGTACCCACTCGAAGTAGCTGGCGATGACGCCGCCCGCATTGGCCAGGATGTCGGGCACCAGGAACACGCCGCGGTCGTTGAGGATGCGGTCCGCGTCCGGTGTCAGGGCGGCGTTGGCGGCCTCGGTCACCAGGCGCGCCTGCACGCGCTCGGCGTTGGCCTCGGTGAGCTGGTTCTCGGTCGCGGCCGGCACCAGCACCGTCACCGGCAGGGCCAGCAGCTCGTCGTTGGTCAGGTCCTCGGCCTTCTTGAATCCGGACACCCCGCCGCGCACCTGGCGATGCTCCTCGAGCGCCTCGAAATCGAGGCCCTTGGGATTGTGCACCCCGCCCTTGGAGTCGCTGACCGCGACCACGCGCAGGCCGGCCTCGGACAGCAGCCGAGCGGTCGCGGCGCCGACCTTGCCATAGCCCTGGACGGCCACGGTCGGCGTCTCGTCCTCCACGTGCAGGTACTTGAGCGCCTCCAGCGTGAGGTAGGTGACGCCGCGGCCGGCCGCCTCCTGGCGACCTTCGGAGCCACCGACGTCGACCGGCTTGCCGGTGACCGAGGCGGTCACCGAGTGTCCCGAGTGCATGGAGATGGTGTCCATGATCCAGGCCATCACCTGGGCGTCGGTGCCGAGGTCGGGGGCGGGGATGTCACGCTCGGGGCCGATCAGGATCGCGATCTCGGTCGCGAAGCGGCGGGTCATGTGCTCCAGCTCGTTGGGCGAGAGGGTGCGCGGGTCGACGTCGACGCCGCCCTTGGCGCCGCCGTAGGGAAGGCTGACCACGCTGCACTTCCAGGTCATGAGCATGGCCAGCGCGCGCACGGTGTCGAGATCGAGACCGGCCTGGTAGCGAAGGCCGCCTTTGGCGGGACCGCGGCTGATGTTGTGGTGGACGCGGTAGCCGGTGAAGACGCGCACGCTGCCGTCGTCGAGGCGGACCGGGAAGTGGACCACGAGCTCGCGCTTGATCTCTCGCATGAGCTTCCGCTGGTCCTCGCTGAGACCGATCACGTCGGCCGCCACGTCGAACCGGCGCTGGGCCGTCGCGAATGCTGTCTGCGAACGGACTTCGACCGCCATCAAACCCTCTTCACACTTGCCAAGCCGGGGGGCTCGGGACGCTCTCGATGGTACAGCCCGCTCCTCGCATAATCGGGACACAGATGACGGTGCGGCGGACCGGGGCTTACGTGCTGGTGGCGGTCACGGCGCTGGCTTTCGGATTCCTGCTGGCGACCCAGATCCGAACCCAGCTCCTGGTACCCGGGAACCAGGTCGCCCGTACCCAGGCCCTGGTGCGCACGGTCCAGGACCTGGAGAAGGTGAACAGCGACTACCGGTCCCAGATCGCGGGCCTGCGCGGCGAGATCGACAACCTGGAGGGCCAGGCGGCGCAGCGCTCGGACGCCACCCGCCGCCTCCAGGACGAGGTGGCGGGCCTGCGGGCGCACGCCGGCGCCACCACGCTGCGCGGGCCCGGCGTCACCGTCGACCTCGGCAACGGCCGGCCGGGTCCGGATCAACCGGGCAAGACGTCATACCTTGTCAACTTCGAAGATGTCCAGGACCTGGTGAACCTGCTCTTCGAGGGTGGGGCGGAGGGGATCGCGGTCAACGGCCACCGGATCTCGCCTCTCAGCTCTTTCTCCGGCTCCACCGGCACCGTGGTGATCGATCAGGGCAACCCGCTCTCCTCCCCGTTCCAGGTGGTGGCGGTCGGGAACCGCAACCAGATGGAGCAGCAGCTCAGCGACCCTTCCACCCTGGGCGACCTCCGCAACCGCCAGCACCAGTTCGGCCTCGCCCTCGACTTTCGAGGCAGCCCCGACCTCACCCTGCCCGCCGCCGACTCGGCCCTGAGCACCAGCTTTGCGCACCCGTCCTAACCAGTCCGGCCTTCACCCCACGAAATCTGCGACTTCGCGGGGACCCCGGGCATATGGCATCGGCCTGCTGATCGGCGTGCTCGCGTTCGTGGCCGTCGTCCAGGTCCGCAGCCAGGCCGAGGTGGTGCGTTCGCTCGAAGGCCAGGACAGCACGGCGCTCGCCTTCCTCATCGACGACCTGCACCGCGCCAACGATGCGCTGGCGTCGGACGCCGCGATGCTCGGCACACGCCGCGATGCGCTGCGCGGCGGCAGCAACCAGGAGGCCGACGCGCAGCTCAACGCCGAGGCCGGTCAGCTGCGAGTGATCGAGGGCCTGGTCGCGGTGCACGGGCCGGGTGTGGTGATCACCGTCGATGCTCCGCTGACGCCGCTCGATCTCCAGGACGCGGTCAACACGCTGCGCGTGGCGGGTGCCGAGGCGATGTCCGTGAACGACCACCGGATCGTGACCGGCAGCGTGATCAGGCTGGCTGGCGACGGCATCACCGTCGACGGGACTGCGGCCCGCGGTCCCTGGTCCCTGTCAGCGATCGGCGAGCCCACGCGGCTGGCGGGCGCAGCCGACCAGATGACACGTTCCCTGCGCGACGATCCGCGCGTCCGCCACGCCGATTACCGCTCGGAGAGCGACCTGGCCATCAGGTCTACCGTGGTGCAGCGGCCTTTCGTGTACGGCTCCGCGTAGCCGGCTTGCGCCGGGGCGGCGCGCCAGCTGCACCGATGCGGCGCGAGAGCTCGCTCACCTGCTCCGACAATCGCTCCACCTCGCGCCGGCTGGGCAGGCTGAGCTGTTCCAGCGCGCGCTCGATGGCCGACTCGATGAGCTCTTCGACGTCGCCCCGCCGCCGCTCGACCTCGTTGCCGACCAGCTGCGCGGGCACGTTGAGGGTGCGGCGCACGTAGTCGAGCAGCGCCGTCCCGCGGTCCGGGCCGTGGCTCTCGCCGTTGACGCGCCGGCCGCCGCGCTTTTCCTCGCCCATCACGATCTGCGACAGGATCAGCGGAGTGAGGTCGGTGCCCGTATCGCGGTCGACGACCTCGATGTCGTAGCCGTCGCGGACCAGCTCGGAGATGCCGTTCAAAGTGATGTAGCGGCTGGTGTTGGTGTCGTAGAGCTTGCGGTTCGCGTACTTTTTTATCAAATGCTTTTCGGCCATGACGTGATCGATTCTAACGCAATGCGTTATGATTGTCGCGTCGCTCACCAAGTGGATAGGGGGAATACAGCCTGATGGCAAAAACCACCCGCAAGCGCGCGCCATCGAAGACCCTGGTAAGCCAGGCGCGAGACGCGCTCAAGCAAGCTCAGAAGAGCATTCCCGCCGAATGGCGGAAGCAAGCGGACAAGCAGTACAAAGACCTGCGCAAGCAGGTCGACAAGCAGCTCACCCGGGTCGCCGACCGCGGGGTCGTCGAACAGCTGCAGCGACAGGTCGAGCGCCTCACCCGTGAGGTCGAGAAGCTCACGCGCAGCGCCGCCAGCTCTGCCGGACGCACCGCCACGTCGGCGCGCCGCGCCGCCTCGCGCAGCACCGCGTCGACTCGCCGCCGCGCCTCCTCGACGGGCACGCGGGCCAAGGCCGCGGCCAAGAAGACCACCACGCGAGCCAAGCGCGCGACGACCTCCACGCGCCGCCGAGCATCGTCGACCGCAGCTTCGACCACGCGCCGCGCCGCCTCCGGCACGTCGCGATCGCGTTCCACCACGCCGCGCACGCGCTCGACCCGCAGCCGGCGCAGCTCGGCCAGTCCCGGCAGCACGCCCAGCAGCGAGAGCTCGACCAGCTAGCTGAACAGCGTTCCCAGTACCGGGGCTCCACCCACCGCCACCGCGGAGGGCCGGAGCCCCGGCCATTGCTCGGGCTCCATCGCCAGGGGATCTGAGTCCAGCACCTGGAAGTCGGCCAGCATCCCCGGCTCCAGGGTCCCGCGCTCGCGCTCGGCGAAGGCCGCGTAGGCGCCGCCGGAGGTGTAGGCCCGCAGCGCCTGCATCGGCGTGATGCGGCCGGCCGGGTCGCGCGCTGCCGCCGCCAGACCCACCCAGGGGTCGGGGTCCGGCACCACCGGGAGGTCCGAGCTGAACGCCACCCGGACCCCGGCGGCGAGCAGGGCCCGGTGCGCCGCCAGGTGCGGCCGCAGCTGCTCCGGAAAGACGCTGGCGGTCCGAGCCCGGCCGGAGGTGGCGAAGAGCGGCTGCATAACGGCCACCATGCCCAGGCGCGCCAGCCGCTGCTGCAGGTCGGGGGGGCAGGCGGTGCAGTGCTCGACCCGGTGCCGCTGCCGGAGGGCGGCCGGGCCGGCCGCCTCGACCGCGTCGCAGAAGGCGGCGATGGCGGCGTCGCCGATCGCGTGCGCGGCCACCTGGAGGCCCGCCGCCGAAGCCCGGGCCACCACCCGCCGCAGCTCCTCCGGCGGTGTGCGCCAGAGCGGGTCGGGAGCGCCGCGCAGCGCGACCGCCCCGGCTGAGGCTCCGCCATCGATGAAGACCTTGACCGGTCCCGCCCGCACGCGGCCGCCGAACGCCGGGCGCACGCCCAGGCTGGAGGCAGCTTCCAGCAGCTCCCAGGAGAGGAACTCGTTGACGCGCAGGCGCAGCCGCCCGTCAGCCTCCAGCTCCTGGAACGCCCCCAGGTCGTCCGCGAAGCCGCGATTGACCGCGGCGCCCACCGTGGTGACGCCCCGCGCCAGCAGCAGGCGCTGGCAGCGCAGGATGCCGGCCGTGCGCTCCTCGAAGTCGGGCACCGGCTGGTGGTCCGACACCAGTCGCATGGCTGACTCGATCAGGCGGCCGTCGAGCGAGCCGTCAGGCCGCCGGCCGACCGAGCCGCCGACCGGGTCGGCGGTGTCCGGCCCCAACCCGGCCGCGGCCAGCGCGGCGCTGCTCGCCACCCGGCTGTGCCCGCCGCGCTCGTCCGCGTAGGCCGGGCGCTCGCCGACCACGGCGTCCAGCTCCTCGCGCACCGGCGCTCGCCCCTCGACCAGGTCGGCGGCCGAATAGCCGCGTGCCACCAGCCAGCGACCCGGGGCCAGACGCTGGTGCACCCGCCGGACGCGGTCCTGGATCTCGGCGATGGTGCGACTGCCGGTGACGTCGGCGCCGAACGAGGTGAGGCCGAAATACACGACGTGGGCGTGCGCGTCGTCGAAGCCGGGCAGGACGGCCCGGCCCGCCAGCTCGACCACCCGGGTGCGGGAGCCGCGCAGGCCGTCCAGCTCGCGCCCGCCGGCGGCCAGCACCCGCTCACCGGCGATCGCCAGGTGGGTGACGGCCCGAGCCCCGAAGCGGCCCAGTGGGTGGACGGCGCCGCCCCGCAGCAGGAGGTCGGCCTTCACCGCCGATACAGTATTTGGCCGTGGCCGTCGTCGACATGCGCTCCGACACGCTGACCATGCCGACGCCCGAGATGCGGCGCGCGATGGCGGACGCGGAGCTGGGCGACGACGTCTTCGGCGAGGACCCGACCGTCAACCGCCTCCAGGAGCGCGCCGCCGCGGCGGTGGGCAAGGAGGCCGGGCTCTTCGTGGCCAGCGGCACCATGGGCAACCTGCTCGCGATCCTGGCCCAGGTCCCGGCCGGCCAGGAGCTGATCGCGGACGCCGAGTCGCACGTCTTCCTGTACGAGGGCGCGGGCGCGGCCACCCTGGGCGGCATCCAGGTGCGGCCGGTCGCAACCGAGCGCGGGGTCATGTCGCGCGCCCAGGTCGAGGCCGCCTTCCGGCCCAGCCACGACTACCACCAGCCGCTGACGGGCGGTGTCACCATCGAGAACACACATAACCGGCAGGGCGGCGTCGCCTGGCCGCTGGAGGCCGTGCGGGAGGTCGCCGAGGCGGCGCACGAGCGCGGGGTCCCAGTGCACATGGACGGCGCCCGCATCTTCAACGCCGCGCTGGCCGTGGGCGCCACCGCGCGCGAGGTGGCCGCGCCCTGCGACACCGTCACCTTCTGCGTCTCCAAGGGCCTGGGGGCGCCCGTCGGCTCGGTGCTCTGCGGCCCCGGCGAGGTGATCGACCGCGCCGCCCGCTGGCGAAAGATGGTCGGCGGCGGCTGGCGCGAGGCGGGCGTGCTGGCCGCGGCCGGGCTGCTGGCGCTGGAGAAGGGCGTCGACCACCTGCGCGAAGACCACGCCAACGCGCGCACCCTGGCCGAGGGCCTGGCCGAGCTGCCCGGTGTGGAGATCGACCTCGCCCGGGTCCAGAGCAACCTGGTCATCTTTGGGCTCACCTCGATGCCGGCCGAGAAGTTCCTGGAGGAGTGCGCGGCGCGCGGCCTGAAAGGTGGCGGCGGCTATGGCCGCGTGCGCTTCGTGACGCGCTTCGGCATCACCCCCGCCGACGTCCAGCGCGCGCTGGAGGTCTGCTCGGAAGTCCTCGGCGCCTGATCGTCGCCAACCCCTAATGCACCGTTAACCAACTTTCTGTAGCCTTGCGCGGAATGGCCCGTGCACGCCAGGTTTCGGCCGGAGGCCTGCTCTGGCGCCCGGCCCCGGATGGCATCGAGATCGCCGTGATCCGGCACCCCCGGACCCGGCGCTGGTCGCTCCCCAAGGGCCGGCCCCGGCCGCGGGAGTCCCTGCGCGCCGCCGCCCTCCGCGAGGTGGCCGAGGAGACCGGGCTCCGGGTTCGCTGCGGCCGTCCCCTGGGCTCGGTGGTGAAAGAGGTCGGCGGCTCGCTGAAGGGAGCCATGTTCTGGTGGATGGCGCTCCGTGGCGGGCGCTTCACCCCCAACCCGGAAGCCGACCGGCTGCGCTGGGTGACACCCGAGGCGGCGGTCAAGCTGCTCAGCAGCGCGCGCGACCTGGGCGCGGTCGAGATGGTGACGTCGGGCCGCCTGCGGAAGCTCCGGACCGGGGCTTAACCGCCGCCGAGCAAGCTCGCCAACAACCCGGTGTCGAGGTTGCCGCCGGTGACCAGGGCCGCCGTGGGGCGGTCCTCGGGCAGCTGCTCGAGCGCCGCATAGGCCAGGGCGCCCGCGCCCTCGGCCACCACCTTGGCGGCGGCCGCCAGCTCCGGAATGGCAGCCCTGAGCCGCGGCTCCGGCACCACCAGCCAGCGGTCGACGCACTCGCGGAGGCGGTCGAACATGATGGGGTTGAATGGCGCGGCGGTGCCGTCGGCGATCGTCTCCGGGCTCAGGTGCGGGTCGCCGCCGGCCTCCAACGCCCGCGGCCAGAGCGGGTAGCCGTCCGACATCACACCCACCACCTCCGCATCCGGGCGGAGGCCCTTGACCGCCGCGGCCACTCCCGTCACCAGCCCGCCGCCCCCGACGGGCACCACGACCCGGCCCAGATCCGGCTGATCCTCGATCAGCTCGAGCCCGATGCCCCCGTGCCCGGCCGCCAGCTCCTCATCCGTGTGGGGATGGATGAAAGCCTCAGGCTCCGATTCCCAACCGCGGTCCGCCATCCAGGCGAAGAGCTGCTGGCGCGGCAGGAATGAAGGTACGGCTCCCCAACGTTTGACGGCCTCCACCTTGGGCGCCGGCGCGCTCTCCACCATCACGACGCGGCAGGGCACGCCCAGGCGGTGCGCGGCGTAGGCGCAGCCGGCGGCCGCGTTGCCGGCGCTCACCGTCAGCAGCCCGGCCCGCAAGCGCTCGGCGGGCAGGGCCAGGGCGGCCGCGAAGTAGCCGCGCACCTTGAAGCTGCCCGCGGGCTGCAGGCATTCGAGCTTGAGCCCGCGGCCGCCGGGCAGGGGGAGCAGCGGCGTACGCACCACGTAGGGAGCGGCGCGCTCGGCGGCGGCGCGCACGGTCGAGACCGGGATCACGGCAAAATCGTAGGTAAGTGCCGATCTACGAGTACCGCTGCGCCAAGTGCGGCAAGCGCTCCTCCGCGCTGCTGCCCCGCTGGGACGCGCCCGACCCGCCCTGCCGGCACTGTGGCTCCAGGCGGGTGCAGAGGCTGGTCTCCAGCTTCGCCACCCAGCGCGCCGGCGAGGGTGACGACTTCGGATCCGACTTCGACGACGGCGATTCCGGGGACGAGGGCGGCTTCGGCGGCGACGACGACTTCTAGGGCTGAGTGCGGGCTGGGAGGACGCAGAAGCCACCCTCGCAGTAGCCCTGCGACCGCACCTCGAAAGCGCGGTTGAAGCGCGCCCGATAGTTCTCCCAGGCGATCTCGGCGACCAGCTCGACCAGGGCGTCGTCCCCGATCGCGGCCCGGATCTCCGTGTACAGCGGTTCCGGCACCTCGGCGGGCGTCGCGGTCAGTCGCTCGGCGAGCTCGATGACGCGGCGGTCGAGCTGGTCGAAGGCGTCGCTCGTCCGGTAGTTGGGAAGCTCCGCCAGCTCGCGATCGCTGATCCCGGCCTTTCTGCTCAAGGCAGAGCCGATGTCCATTCAAAAGGGACAGCCGACCAGGCTCGAGGCCCGGAGCGCCGCCAGCATCTTGAGCCGCGTGCGCAGCCGCGGGGTCTTGAGGATCGCCCACTCGTAGACGACGGTCGCGACGAGCAGCTTAGGGCGCCGGGCGGTGATCAGAAAGGGCTCGGGCACCTGGCCAACGGTCCGCCGGGCCTCGCGGAACACCAGGCGCGCCCACCAGGGATACCGGCGCGGGGGATCGATGCGAGCGCTCAGGCGGACCTCCTCTGCCAGCGCAGGGCTCCGGCCAGCGCCAGCATCACGGCCACCGCCGCCACCACCGGCAGGTCGTAGAAATGCCCACCCCGGCCCAGGTCTTCGACGTGGGAAGCCGTGTGCAGAACGGCGGCCAAGAAGTTGGCCAGCAAGGCTCCGGGCAGCAGGGCGGGCCAGCGCAGGCCGGCCAGCAGGGCAATCCCCAGGCCGGCCTGGAACGCCCCCAGGTCGTGAATCAGGTGAGCGCTGTAGGGCGGGTAGACGGCGACCTGGTCGTAGAAGGACTCGGGGGCCGCGAAGGCCCAGAGCCCAAGGATCGTGAGCAGGCCGCCGATCAGCGCCACCAGGGCCTTCACGGCAGGGCGCCGTCGAGCAGCAGCGCCGCGGCGTGGCGCTTGAGATGGTCGCGAAAGGCCTGGTCGTTGACATCCAGGCCGAGATCTCGAACCAGGGGCGGGTGGGCCATCGGGAACCAGGCCAGGGCCATGAACGACAGCAGCAGTTGGGACTGGTCGAGATCCCGGAACCCCGCCGCCGCCGCAACGGCGCCGATCAACCCGACGCTGTCGCGGACCAGGGCCGCGTGCTCGGGCATCTTGGCCAGGCGCCGGCCGCCGCTCAGGACCTCCCTCTCCATCAGGGAGATGAAGCGCGGGTGGTCGTACAAGAGGTCGACGTAGTCGGACATCGCGGCCTCCACCACCGCCCGGCCGTCCGCCCTGGCGTCCAGCGGCCGCGGCCGGATCATGAGCTCGCGCAGCTCCTCGAAGAGGCGATCCAGCACCGCCCGGTACAGGGCTTCCTTGGACTTGAAGAAGTAGCCGGGGGCGCCGCGGGAGAGGCCCGCCGCATCGCCGATCTGCGCCATCGAGGTGGCCTCATAGCCGCGCTCGGCGAAGAGTCGCTCGCCGGCGTCGAGGATGGCGAGGCGGGAGCGGACGGGGTCGCGCTGGCGGATCGCCATAGCTTGCTTGCTGTCCAGCAAGTTACCACAAGAGACAGCGTTGACAAACGGAACCTCGGCTCTTAGTTTCTCAGGGCTGGCGGCGGAACACTGACGGGGGGCGGACATGGCGCAAGAACCGGGCGGGAAACGAATCCCCGCCATCGACGAGCTCGACCTGGGCCGCCTGGTCGAGAAGGCGAGGGACCTCTACAAATGGGACGAGGCGCGGGCGCGCGAGGCCGAGGAGTGGTACCGCAACTTCCTCTTCCTCTGCCACCAGACGGGCCGGCCCGTGGCGGCCATCGCCCGCGACGCGGACGACCTCTGGCACCTGCATATCCTGGACACCCGCAAGTACCAAGCGGACTGCCAGGCCATCTTCGGGCGCTTCCTCGACCACCAGCCCTTCTACGAGAGAACCGACGCGGAGCGGCGGCTGATCGAGGAGACCAGGGAGCTCTACGAGAGAGAGTTCCACCGGCTCCCCGAGAATCTGGACGGCGTCAGCTTCGGGTTTTAGCCTCGCCGAGCGCATAGGAGATCGCCTCCTCACGGCCCATCGGCGGCTCCGGGTCGGCGCGCTCCTGCGCGTCCGCGAGCGCCGTCTGAGCACCGCGCAGCCTTTCCGAGAGATCGCCAAGGAAGGCTGAGGCGGGGGCGACCGCGATGGCGCTGCGCAGGTGGGAGGCCGCCGCCGCCAACCGGATCGCCCGCGCGTGCTGACCCTCCGCGGCGGCGAGCCCGGCAAAGGCGTCGAGCAGGCTCGCCACCTGGCGGCCGCTCCCCCGCTCCCGCCAGCGGAGCAGGCTGTCGACCAGGCGCTCCCGGGCCTCGGCCAGCAGGCCCTGATCCATGGCCACCTGGCCCAGCACCAGCTGGGACATCACGAACAGCTCGTCATCTCCCAGCCGGCGGCCGGCCTCCAGGCTCGACTCGAGATGGCGCCGGGCATCGGTCGGGTCGGGCTCGAAGCGGGCGACCATGCCCAGCCGGAACTCACATACGGCCGCCAGCCGCCTATCGTCGATCTCGGCGGCGATCGCCAGCGCCTGCTCTAGGTGGGAACGGGCGTCGGCGAAGCGCTCCTCCTGGAACGCGATCTGGCCCAGCTGCTGCAGGGTGAGCCCCAGGCCGGGCCGGTCGCCGGCCTCCCGGCACAGCTCCAGGCTCTGGCCGCACCAGGCCCGCGCCGCCTCGTAATCGCCCTGCGCCCAGGCCAGGAAGGCCGCGCCCCGCAGGGCGTGGGCTCGCACCGGGCTGGGCTCCCCGGCACGGGCCAGCACCGCGACCAGGCGCGACCGCCCTTCGGCGTACTGGCCGCGGGCATCCCAGAAGCCGCGCAGAGCGGCGGCCAGCCGAAGCTCCAGCTGCGGGTCTCCCCCTCGCTCGAAGACCGCCCGCAGGTTGTCCTGCTCGCGATCCAGCCGCTCCAGCCATTCCTGGCCGCCGACGGCGGCCAGCCGGGGCTCGGCGGCCTCGACCAGGGTCAGGAAGTAGGCGGTGTGCCGGCGGCCGACCGCCTCCAGCTCCCCGGCGGCGATCAGCTTGTCGCGGCCGTATGCCCGCAGGGTCTCCA
>Ga0207684_10000297_pt1 | contig 71105 bp, 66 predicted proteins | sample KBSK5501metaG_FD_184342 | JGI IMG/M metagenome (GOLD analysis project Ga0207684, IMG submission 184342) | Corn, switchgrass and miscanthus rhizosphere microbial communities from Kellogg Biological Station, Michigan, USA - KBS K5-50-1 metaG... | ecosystem: Host-associated > Plants > Roots >...
GCTACCATGAAGGGAGGGCAAAAGAAACGTCGTGAGAAGGGAGACTTGATAAGTCTATCGCGAACGGGGTCTGTAATGATTTTCTTTGCTGTCTATTAATATCTCAGTTCTTTCTTTTATTTTCTTTTGTCTGAAAATCGCACCAACCTGTGCGGCGCGGAAGGCCACGATGAAACTGATTCTCTTTCTTGGTGCCGGAGTCTCTGTGCCCTCGGGCTTGCCCACTGTAGATCGGTTAACGCGTTCGATTTTCCGTCGCGTTTATCACCAGGATAGCTACATCCATTTCAGTGCTGGCCATCAGCTCGAACCCGAGCTGCGATCGGCGGATGTTACACCACGAATTCGCCAGCTCCTGCGGTTGTTGAGGAAACACGACGAACGCGACATTAAGCGCGTCGGCTATTCACCGGCAGACAAACGCAGCTCCGGAGCCATCTTTCGCAGCGCTACGACATACGAAGATCTTTTCTTTCTCTGTCAAGAGATCGGTCTTTGGGGCAACGGGCTGGTCGACAACTCTCTGGTCACGCCATTGATGGAGATCATCGAGCGCAAATCACGTGGACTATTGGTGGGTGGCAGCAGCATCATGGCAAGAATGAGCAACTTGGGGTCTCTCGCTGTGCAGGCATGTTCTTTTATTGAGGCAGTTGTAGCCGGAGAGCTTCGACCGAGGGTCATCGCAGGATTCGACCTTATCTACGAACTAGCAACTGCCAGCTGCATTGAGCAATTGAATATCGTCACGCTTAATCATGACACACTTGTTGAACAGTTCCTGATGGAAAAGGGGGTGGACTTCGTTGACGGGTTCGGCGAACGCGACGGCGATGTGCGCTGGTATGTTGACAGTATGTATGACACGGATCATTCCAAAGTCAGGATGCTCAAGCTGCACGGATCTGTGAATTGGTACTCGTTCTTAGTGAATGGAAGATCACGACCCGCCATCTTTCTCGGAACTGATCTTGCACACATCCTGGACGGCCAAGCAAAGCAACTCAATCCGGTTTTTCGTGGGCCGTCGTTCTTGTCCGGTATTAATAAAGCTGTGGCCTACCAGCGTGGCATTTACGCCGATATGCACTTTCGCTTTCACCAGCTGCTTCGTCAATGTGAACTAATGATAATGTCAGGTTATGGATGGGGAGATTCAGCGATCAACTTCCGATTCGACACGTGGCTTGACCAGAGCCGAAGTAACACGATTCTTCTCCTCCACCAAAACCCCCAGGATCTTGTCGAGAGGTCACTGGTCATGGCGAGCGGTTATGACGCTTGGGTTCGATGCAAACAGTTGATCCCGATACCGAAGTGGTTGTGCGAAGTATCATTAAGTGACCTTCAGAGCCACTTAGTTCGAAACTGAGGTTGATGATACCGAACATTAGGATTGGTCGTAAGGAAGTTTGGCAAGTAACAAGTTAATTGCGCGATTTAACGCCAAAAAGAAAATAAAAGAGGCGCTGTGGAAGTGCTTAAGTTTGTTACTCAATCTCGGCCGTATCAGATCATTGTAGATTGCGAAACCGTACCTACCGTTAAGATAAAGGCTTTTGTTTCCTCAAGAGTCCCATCCATGCTCGTGATCCCATTCGGAATGTACTTGAGCTCCGTTAACTCATGAGTCACTCGTGACGGAGGGAAAGCTGAGTGAAATTCGGCAAGACTTGTGTGAATGCCTTTATCGAGCTCATTCTTGTCATGTCCCGCGTCCCGAACCGCGGCTACGTAACTCGGACTACAGACATCCTCGATTGTGTATTCAGCAATTTCGACGTTCGGTTGTAAAACGACATCGGGTAAGAATGCATTAACGCCACTGATGTAAGGTTGCGTGCTAATCGTTACATCAACGATTGCAAAAGGAGGCGCTACGATCCACGAATGAGCCGCCGCAAACTGCCGCTTTCCGACATCATAGGGATAAAAATAAAGTGGCTCGATGCCGGAATCTGGCGGAAACAAGACTGTAAGGGCACCAACCACTTGATAGGACCAAACCCCTAACAACTCGAGGACTTGCGTAAGCACACCGGAGGCATCAATACATGCGCCTAATCTCCCGTCTGTAATGAGTTCCTGATGCAGGACTTGTGACGCTATGCGAATTAGCTTCTCCGACTGTTTACGATAGGAATCAGAATAAGTCCGACGTTGAATAAAACAGGCGTAGGTTTCGATAAATTGCGGATCTTGGCCAACGTAATCGATGTGTTCGGCGTCGTTGAGGAAGTTCGGTTTGTCAGTGTCGATCCGACGATGCGATAGCTTCTGTGCTAGCGCATCGTAAGGAAGTCTGAGGGGCGATTGCATGATTGACCTCTACAAATCTCTCGGTAGTAGTGACCTGCACCTCAGCAATAAACAAACGCGCGCGCGAAGAGGGGAGTACCCTCGCAAACTGCATGCTAATCTAGCGCCGATTTACATTCGTGGTAAAATCAATCTGGTTGTGCCACCATTCCAGCTGCTGCGGGTTTCTCGCCGTCCTTGCATTACGCCACACCCGCGGCCGAGATTACATTGAAGGCTTTGACCCGAGCCGCAGCTTTGTAAAACCGACGCGTAGCTGACCAACGATGCCTGATCAGATGCCGCCTACCCCAGATGAGGTCCTCGCAAGTGGCGACCCAGGAGATGATACTGCCCGTCGCTACCGCTACCAGTGGACCTACGCGGCGATCGCCTGTTGCTTAATTCTTGATGAGACCGAAGACACAGTTGAAGTCTTTTGCGAGCATCACGAGGATGTGCTCCTGAAACATAAAGACAACTCATTCTCCGGACTACAAATCAAGACCCGGTCATCGGATCAGGACGTGTGGAAAGCTGGAGAGGAACTCGTTACCAAGTCATGCGCACGATTTGCCAAATTGGAGGCGGATTTTCCAGGACAATTCCGACGATTTCGATTCTTGACAAATCACCCACTCTATTCCGCCAAGAATAGTCAGGATCTTTGTCACCTTCTGGCGACGTTAAAGGCCGCTGCAAGTGTGGCCGCTCTGCCAAGCAGTGTCATCGCATTCCTGTCTAGGATTGCCAAAGCCGCCGGCTGCTCAGAAGATGTTGCCTTCGTAGCACTTCAAAAGACTGAGGCCAGGCATGATTTGCCAAAGGTTGGCGACATCACTTCAAGGCTCGTGCAAACGCTCACTGATGTTTGGAGTCGAGCAGCAGAGTGTCCTTTCACCTCAGTCTTGCGAGCCGCACGCGCTCTGGTTCATGAGTGTCAAGAGGCCTCCTCGTTGGCGCATGAAGACGTCTTGCCAGCCTATCTCAGCGCAATTGCACGTCCTGAGGAGACCGAACTGTTAGCACGTTTGGCGGGTAAACGCATCGATCAAGAAAGGATTCTCCGCATTCTTGATCAGGGGTTAGATGAAATGGCTCCGTTGGACAGCGATCCTGGCCTATTGATCGATCCCGGAACAGGGAACTCAGATCTCCTTCAAAAGAAACTAGATGCCGGCGGTTTTTCTGCGGTATCTCGTAATTCGGCCGAGGATTTAAGAGATAAGGCGGATTATCTAGGCATTGCATGGACAAAGAAGCACGGGCGGACAGCCGGCCTTCAGAGATATGCTCATGTGCGCTCACTTGTGCTGAGTGACGCTGCGCGGGCATTCGAGCATTCCAAACGCGAAGACGCAAGGTTTGGATTCGAAATGCTATCCGATTTACGTGCTAGGTTTAAGGAACGTCGCCAGGAGGGTAGTCAATTATATGACAGCACCGACGAGCACCTCGAAGGCTTTGCGTACTCCCTGACATCAGAATGTCAGGTCGTATGGAGCATGGATCGTCCTTGGGAGAGTGAATGATTGACTTCGTTGAAACCGTCGCGAACCTTGATCAGGCGACTGATCTACATCTCGCCCGCCTTCTCATTCTGCTAGAGGGTTTTGCGGAAGGACAAGCCGGCGGACCGATCGAGGGACTGACGAAACTAGCGAAATTGGATTTTCTACTTCGGTATCCCGTCATGCTCGAGCGAGCCCTCACAGCTAAGGGTCGATCTACCGAAAATGTCCAACTAGAGGACTATGAGCGGCTAAGTGTTGAATCTGAAATGGTTCGATATCGCTTTGGTCCCTGGGATCACAGATATCGCGAGTTTCTCAACATATTAGTCGCAAAAGGATTGGCGAGCGTGAGTGTGGAGGGTCGCAAGGTAGTGATTAGCGTGACTGAACAGGGTCGCGAGCGTGCCAAACAGCTTGGCGAACATGACCTCTTCAGTCATTACGCCAGAAGGGCACGATTGTTAAAGCGAAACTTTGACCTTACCGCAACCAACCTTATGCGATTTATTTATGACACTTTTCCTGAGATCGTTTCCTTGAGGTCTAATGCGCCGATAGAAATATGAAGATTCAGCTCCGCCACCTTGTTCTTCGTACCAAGAAAACGACAGAACAGATCAGCTTCTCGGAAGTTGTCACGTTCTTGCACGGGCCTGTCAGCACGGGGAAGTCGACGGTGGCTCGTCTTGTTGACTACTGTCTCGGCGGTGACTTGGAGCGCACGCCTGCAATACAGAGCGAATTTGTCGCAGCGGAGCTTTCCCTCATCCTGGGTGATTTCAACTGCACCCTGGAACGAGCGTCAGAAGATACTCAATACATCCGCGTTACTTGGTCTGGAAATGAGGAAGAAATTGGTTCGGTGAATGCGCCGTTAGATCCTCAGGATCAATCCTTGGTGGATGATGCAGCTGTTCATAACTTCAGCGACCTCATTTTCCATCTCTGTGGCGTACTGCCCATTAAGGTCCGACAACGCAGCCGGGACCCGGATTCTCCTTTGATCCGTCTTAGCATTCGCGACATCTGGACGTACTGCTACTTGGACCAGTTGCATTTGGATTCTTCATTCTTTCATCTTGAAGATCCTTTTCGAGGTCGCAAGAGTCAGGATGCGATGCGTTTCTTCACCGGCCTTTATTCGGAGCGACTGAACCAACTCGATATCGAGTTGTCGAGGACGATTGATGAGCAGCGCTCCAAGCGCGAGGCCGTACATCAGATACGGGCCTTTGTGCAGCGCTTTGAGCTCGATTCAGAGCTTGATTTGGCTGGCCAGCTTCAGACTGCTGAACAACAGCTTGTGGTGGCTGAACAGCGTCGTAGTGAGCTGGAGCGTACTCGCTCCGCTCAGACACATCCAACGGATGCGTTGCGTGGAACTCTTCGCCAACTGAGCGCGGAGATAGAGGATATCCGGAACGCAATTAGTGAATCGGAAGCAGCCGTAGGTGAACAGAAAGCACTGCGCGCCGAATTAATTACGGCTAAGACCAAAGCTGAACGCGCTGATCAAGCCGGTACTGTTTTGGATGATGTTCGCTATCAACGGTGTCCTGAATGCGGGGCTGATATTTCCGATCGGCCGGACGACGAGCTTCACTGTCGCCTATGTGGTTCGGATCATCGTGCCGGCGAGATCAGAGAGCCACTTGAGCTGGAAGCGCTCCGTCGAGATCTTAACGAACGGATCGATCAGATCGCTGACTCGATTTCACGGCGAGAACGAGAACTGAGCCGGATGGCGAGACAACTTCGACAGGCAGAGCAGAAAAAACTTCTTTTCGACAGGCAATTGCAAGAGGAACTTGCTCGATACGATTCAGCTTTCGTGGAGAGCATCAGAGGTACCGAGAGAGAGATCGCAACTCTGGTTGAAAGAATAAACTCGCTGCGGCGACTGCAACTTATGCCGCAGGCGATCAACGACCTGGAGCTCGAAGCTGGTGCTCTGCAAGGAAACATCGATCGACTGCGCACGTCATTGATTGAAGAACGCGCTCGGTTGCAGGCGGCAGACGCGAACATTGCCGCAATTGCCGCCGAATTCAAACGTGTAATGATAGCCGTTTCGTTCCCTGGAGTCTCAGATGAGGATCAGGTTGTCATCGACCCCCGAAATTGGAAGCCAGTCGTTATACACGGAGAACAGGTATGGACGTTCTGGGATGCCGGCAGTGGCGGAAAGAAAACGCTTTTCAATGTCTGTTATGCTCTTGCTATTCACGCTGTAGCCTTAGAACGTGATATGCCGGTTCCCAGGCTCCTTATTATTGATAGCCCGACAAAAAATATTAGTGACGATGAAAACCCGGAGTTGGTTCGATCTCTTTACAACCAAATCTATCAGCTGGCAGAGGCACAGGACGGACATCGACTGCAATTTCTCTTGATTGACTCCGACCTGGTTGAGCCCGAAGATGAACTAGGAGGCTTCTCTGAACGCAGGATGGCGGGAGAACCGGATGCTCCAAGCTTGATACCATACTATGTTGGTCCATAGTATGGACCAGATCGCGTCGAAGTTGTTGGAAAAAGTAGCGCCGTGGTTGAACCGTCTCTTCAAAATTGAAATCTATTCCCTTGTATTCAAGTTTGCTTTGCAAGCTAAGCAGAAATCTTTGAGTTCTAGATCCTCAGTGTGTTTAGACGCTTTTCAATGGCGCCGAGCGCTCTTTCTTTTTGAAGTTGCCCGCGCCTGCTCACATAAAACAGTTCCCAAATACACTTTGAGGTAGAAAGACGCTGATCGCTAATTCTTCTCAGGAAGATACTGAGCGCATTTTCCACGCTTCGGTAATAGGTGTCCGTCATTTGCAGATTTAGTTCCAGAAGATCGCGATTCTTTGCTATCTCTGAAAGATACGATCCAAGGTGCTCGGAGTCTGCAGTTTGATTACACAATGCCAACGCGATGCCTCGCCGAAGTTGGCATGGCACTCCCTTAGTGTTGTCCTCAAAATATCGTCTCATGTCTTCCGCTACACGTCCCTGCTCCTCTGGATTCTCTGATAGTCGTTCCCCGAGCAGTAAGGACGCGGAACGATTCCGTAATTCTGGATGAGCGGACGAGTTGTCCATCAAGTTCCATAAGTCCGTATCGTTATGCGTGAGTCGCTGCCTCACCTTTTTCATTGTGGATTCGGTAAACGTTGGCTTAAATGCTCTTCCTTCAAACTTACCGGCTCGCAACGCCTCAACAAACTCGTTCGCTAAGGCTTGCTCAATTTTGTCCTCTTCACGACCCAATGCAGATCCTCGGGGTCGATTAAGGACTCTGTGAGAAATCGTATCTACGACGGACCAAAATAAGTGCTTAGCGGCTAAAGGCCCCAACAGCGAATCGCCACCGTGGTCGTCACGATCAGACATTAATGCATAGAAGGCGCTAATGAACTCGAACTCTTCTTTTGTGATCCAACAACCATCCTGCAGAAAACGTCTCACCACTGCTGGGCGACTAAAGTCGCCAGCAAATCTCGGCCCGCCGTAACGCGGAGAGAGGCGAGCGCTATCCTCGAGAAACTTCTCGAGAGCTACCCGTATGTCAATCATTCTTATTTCTGATGAGTCAGGGACGGACTGTAAGACTCTTAATCGTTCGATTACGCTCCGGCTGTAATGCAAGGCTCCGAGTCTCTTGATGAGGTTCTCATGTCGCTGTTCCTGGGCGTCAGTGGTTAACAAAAATTCTCCTCGACTGGGCGGTTAATCAGTACTTTGGGGGAGATTCTTCTTAGTTCCCAAGATTCGTTGCCGTAGTTGGCGCAACTCTGCAAGGCGGTTGAGCGCAGAGGCATAAAATCCCCCAACGCTTTTGGCTGCGACGCTCTGTAGTAGCGAGTCGGCCAGATGTAACGCCGTGGGTTTGCCCTCCAAATTCACGGGAAACGGGTTAGGGTCATTAGATATCGTCGCGGCGACAATGATCGCTCGAGCTCGTCGAAAACTCGTTAAGGGTGCGGCCGCGTCAAACCATGATCGATCAAGAATTCGGCATGCGTTGAAGGCGTCGTATGCACGTTGGCAATCTTCGATTGGTGTTTTCCCACGCCTTGTTTCCGCTCTCCGGAGATATAATGAGCCCAGGCCATATAACACATTGACGCTAGTACAGTTCTGCATCAGTCCGTCAGCCAGGTTCTTCGGAAACTCCGGTCTTTCCACTGCCAACTCACTTGAGTGTCCAATCACTGTATCCAGATACTTATCAGGGCCGCCGATCACGGCAGTGTACGCGGAGTCTATTGCAGACCAATCAACATAGGCATCGGCTTCAAATTCCACTCGATCCCTGAGTACAGAAGCTTCTAGAGCGACATTGCGAAATCCTAAAACCTCAGGTAATAGCAACTGAGCTTCAGTAATGAGATCTGCTGGAGTGCAAGTCGAGCCGTTGGGAAAAATCAAACGGGGATGGTGAATAGATGCAGATAGCAAGGTTTCAATTAGCGCTGTTGTAACCTCACGTCTTTGAGGACCATGTGCTGTCATTGTCCTCACTCGTCGAAACGATATGATTGCCTCCGGATAGTCCCATACGAGTCTATGAATTCGCCCCTCTTCTTCTACAATCACGGGATCGTTGGGCCAAATTGCGCTTGCGGTCACAAGAATGTTAAGTACAGCTTGTTTATCGAATTGATGATCTCCGTTTATAGCCAATAGACGTTGATACTGTATTTCATTCTTTGCTCTGGCTAAATAAAGATCTCTAAATTCACCAAAAAAACGAGCTATGAGGTCAAGCTTCTGTCGCCTATCGTTATAATGAAGGGTAACTAGTTCGTTCTTCCTTGACGTATCGAGAGAATCCCAACTTTTTTCCAAATGGCGGCTTTTGGCCATGCGTTCCAAGCTGCCTTGGCTACTGTATTCTCTCTCGAGGCACCAGAGCATCAGTCTGCCTTCTTTCACGCCTTTGTTAACTAGACTTTGAGTCCACGAACGAGCCTCCGATATCAATTTTCTTAGCGTCGGTGAAATCTCTTTAGCAAAAACAGAACCTCCGTTTACCGTGTCTTCTTGATCCTGAAGGATGAGCATGAGTAACCAAGCAGTGGCCGATGGCTTATGAGCGAGTACTTTTTTGCATAATTTCATCGCCTCTTTGCGATCTCTTGATGACTCGCCAAAATGGTGCAGCCGTTCATTGCAAGAGGCAACAAAGGCGTTGCATCGCGCCAAAGTCAGTAAACAAACTATGTCACCCTTCGCCGCTAATGAAACCACTTCTGTTTTGAATGGCAAGAGCCAACTCAAAGCGACCTGTCCTCGTTGAAGCTGCCGCTCGGGGTCCTCATGGAGGCGCGCTTCGTTGCGAACCAACGCGGCAGTTTGACTACAAATATAGATTGGCCATTTGCTTCTTTCTCCGAACTGCATTTCAAGTTTGCTGATCGCGGCCTCCACGACTTCCACCCGTTCATCGTCGGATCTCAATTCTTCGATGAGTTGGCGCACTGATCTAAGATAAATGCGAGTCGCTTCTATCTGATCATTAGCGAAGGCTAGAACCCCGGAGGCGTGAGTCATCGCGTCTCGCAATTTACTAACTCGAACAGACTGCTCATTGGAAACTTTTGCTTCCAATCGTCTTAGACGAGCCCGTAGAAGATTCCAATCTGTAATTGCATATGGCTTCTTCGGTTTCGGCAGTTTGTTCAATAACCAATCAGCATCCTTTAGAAGCTGATGCGATCTTTCTGTTGGACCAGATCTGGTTAGAAGATCCGCAGTATTCAAGAGCCAGTTAGCCGACCATTTCAGCCATCCGGCATCTCGGTGGTATTCCCTAGCCTCTCTTAGAAGCTGCGGTATTAACATCTCCCTGATCTCGATAATCGAGGCGTGTAGATTCTGATATCTGGCAAGAATCGTTGCGGCTATATCAAGCGCGCGAATGTGATTAGCTTTGGTCCGTTCGAAGCCTCGTAGAAGTTTCACGGTTTGAACGAGCTCTTGCTTGAAAAGGCTTGACTCGATCTCAAAACGGCTGGAAGCAACTATTCCAGCTACACGAGCTTCAATATCTAGCGGTCCCTCAGCCGTCTGCAGCCTTTCCCTGAACTCGACCGACTCTTTTTCAGATAAAGGAAAAACAAAGTCATCTACGACATAGGGTAAAAGCAACTTCAATAGATCGTCTTGTAGCTGTCGTTCATCAGGCACCGACTGGCAAAGCCAAGAGAATGCTTCTTCAAGCGCCTCTATCGACTCACTTTCGAGCTCTTTCTGCGCAAGTGTTTGAGTGCATCGATCGAGTGAGACCAAAAGAATCGATCGATCGATAACACGACTGGGGTTCGTTAGGATCGAGCGGATTTCTTTTCTTAGTACATTTGCCGCGATGCTAGTCAATTGATAACCGTCGGGGTAGCGCGTGAGCCATCTTCCTTCCGACACTCCGTCAAATAACTGCCAGGACAACCCAGCCAGCTTTATCAGTTCCTGCGTGAAGCGGAGCTTCCTAAAAAACGCCATAACCGCTAATGTGTGGAATCTGCTTGGCCCTCCTACAGTTGTTCTTGTCTCAGGTCTAATGTCATTCAAAAGTTCTCTGATCTGCGGCTCAAAGGCTAAGAAGATGGCGTCTGCAAGATCCTCACCAGAACTAGTGTCCTCGGAGGACCTCCGACTAGTGAATATTCCGACGCCTCGCATGAGCACGCCTGGATTCATTAGCTCAGGTATTTCTTGAATAATTTCTATCGCTGATAGTGCCAACTTGGAATCGTCAAGAACTTCGGTCAAGAGCTTTTTCGAATCAGCGGCAGATAGGTTTTCTAGGTGCACCCCCGATGTCGATAGCCTTCGGTTTTTTCCTGTTAGGTAGGTGTGTCGGTGGGAAACAACGATCGACGATCCGTTTCGGAAAAGCTCACAAGCAAGAACCTGATCCAATTCTCCGACTTGCAGTTCGTCATCGAGTACTTCTTGTGAATTCTCAAATAGTGCGAGCACGCTTTGCCCCCGCAAACGAGCTGGTAATATGTGGTCCACGAGCCGATCCTGATAGTTTGCGGAACTCAGTTCGGGCCATTCGACCTCACTCAGTGCATTCACTTTTGAAACGCCGAGTGCATAGGCCAGATTGCGCAGGACAGAGTGAGCTCTAAATCTCGGCTTTAAATCAACCAACAGCAAGGCAATTGGCAACGGGAATTTGCCCTTAAGGCGCGTAATGGCAGTTTGATCGTTCAACAGATGGGCAATAAGCTCAGTCTTACCAACTTCAGAGGTGCCCGAGAGCGAAGTTATGCAGTTTGGCGTCAGCTGCTCCTCGAGAGCGGTACTCTTTTCATGACGTTCAACAAAAGGATAATGGGGAATAAGAGTGTCAAGAATTTGCTCACCCGAAAAACTTCTGATGAGACCAGGTCCGTCATATAGTTGCGAGACCATCTCAAAGTGAGACCAAATCACGGCGTCTATTTCTATCAGCGCGTCCTTTGAGAGCAACTGGCTAAAATGGATGTTTACAGTTTTCTGATTGATCCAAGCTGGGTTCTTGGCATTTAGTTCTGCCACCACATCTCGGTGCCAACGCATGTAAAGGTTCTTATTCTCCTTATCATAGAGAACATATAGGGCCGGCAACTGGCGACTGTTTAGATAATTTAAATTGTTAACTTCAATGGGGTAGCTGAAAGTTCCATCTTCGAGACGTCTAGCGTGTTCGGTATGCTTTATCTGAAAACATGCTCGTAGGTTGGTTGGGTATGCCTCATTCTGTCCCGGAATTCGCCTGATTGCTTCAATCACTCCATCTACTCCAAAATCCGGCGGTGGCTCTTCTCTAACGATGAAAGTCGGCTGAAGCACCCTTCTTAACTCCAATACAGATTCCTGCTCTCCATCAAACTGTGTTCCGGTTGCGGGAAGACGAATATGGAAGTTATCTGATGCTGTCATTTGAGAGGTTTGAGGTGCTCGGCTGATTCGGTGCTGGTAAGTTTGCTTTTTAGCTCCAGGGTGAAGGACACAATTTTTTGTGAGCAGAAGATGAATTATACCCCTTTAGCAATGACTTTGATACGCTCTATACGTGACGAATCAAGGCTTCAACAAGGACGGTCATCTGATAACAGAAGATTCCGTTTTCCCAACTACAGCGCCTGGCGGCGCTCCCAAACGGAATCGCTGTTATCAAGACGCCCGCTATTTTATTTAATTCTCCCCCTTGCGCCCCGCTTCGTTCGCCCGCTCGGCGCGCCTCGCACTGCTCACTACGCTACGCCCCCGCTGGGGGCTGGCGCTGTTTGATGGCTTAGGCTCCAGCCGAAAAGTTTCGAGATAGTTGAACCGAGTCGCACGTCGACTTGTGTACCCAAGCCTTGTGAGGATCGCTCCACGGCGCTTTGACCTGTCCGCTCTAATAACGGCGGCCGTGCCACGCAGGTCACGCGGGTTGACCCTCCCATTCAATACACGGAGTGAAGCCCGCTGTACAAGCTCGTAAATGTATCTCTCGTCCACTGGCATATTGTTCCGTGTCCGGCGATATCGCCTAACGAATAAGTATTCAGAGTCACAGCCGCTCCTTCGTTTCTCAAAATATCGCTCTAACAGCGGGCGGAGCCAGTAAGCTTCTTTCGGATACTTCATTATTGGTCCATCACGCCTCGGTAAGTGTCGACCGCGGCTCTGTTCGCGAACGGGTAGCAGCAGATACTCGAAGTCTTTTGCGCGGTCACGATCGCCTGGTGGTGTCTCGGCGGCTAATGACGGTATTTTTGCGTTGCATAGTTCAGTAACAGTAAGAACATGAAAGATGATTAAATACAAAATCACCGCCTCTTCCGGGTCGGCATCGAGCGAAACCATATACTGGCAGAGGCGTTCGACGACATCATCATCGTACCGCCTAATGGAATCTGCGATCTCAACCATCTCGCCCCGTTCGTTCATCACCGTGAAAGTGCCTGCAGAGGCCTTGAGAGTGTCAGAAGCGAAGGGGTGTTCCTGCACCACATCATGTAGCTGAGCCCAATTGAAGAACGTACGAAGATTCACCATGAAGCGATTGACTGATGCGCGCGCCAACCTTCGGATCTTCAAATAGGAATTGGTCGCCCTGCATTCCTTGTTACTGCATGTTTCACTTGTGTTATCACCCTCTAATGGGATTCGTTTGCGGCACGCTTTGCACTCCTGTTGCCAGAAAAGAGTTTCCTTATAAGTTGCTATTGTGCTTTGGTTGATGTTGGTTAGTGAGCAGATGTTTCGCTTGACGCACCAGTCGAGGAATACGACTACCGCGTAAACTGTTTGGAGTATAGATTTAGTCGTAATGGCGAGAGGCTGTGATTCATGCAGACTAATCTCGTGTTTCGGATTGAGCATGCCATGTGCAGCCCACCTTTCGAAAGCAGCTACATGCTCAATGAATATCGCAGGCGTTGACTTTAGATATCGGTCCAATCGCTGCTCATTCAGATAAGACTCCCAGCTTGGCAGGAGCCCTGCTTGCAAATACATATTGCCCAGCTCGAACAACCCCGAGCGGATTAACTGGCAATTCGCTCGACCCTTTTTACCCAATTTCGGCAAAGCATCATGAATTGCCCGCCACGTCAGAATGTCAGGAAGCTCGTAGACCTTGAGGTACTTACCAATCGCGCGATAGCGTATCAGGTCGTGGGCCCGAATTGTTGCTACGACGCCATCGGAATCATTCACTCTAAATTTCGCTGTTAAAAACAAAAAATAGCGGACGTTCTGCGGAAATCGCGAGTAATAGCGTTTCACGTAGTCACTGAGGAGCTCCGGGGCGAGACGATCGGTGTTGTGACGCACGCAGAGTTGCCACTTCCTATTCGCGATTAACCTCGAACATCCGGTGACTGTACACTTTCCTTCGCCATTAAGTCGTTTGTAGTAGCACGCGTGACAGATCGTTTTCGACTTGTTGAGGCGGGCTCTCGTGAGTCCACAATCGACACATACCATCTTCTTAGGGAGTGACTTTCTCCAAATTCTACTGAGGGACTTCCGGTGACATTTACGACAAAGGCCGGGATCACTTAGAAACGCATAGTCAACTCGCCCGCACTCTTCACATGGCTTCATGTGCTTTGAATATTTTCCCGCGCATCGACGACAAAGTGAGGAGTCTGGCTCCAACCTGCGAACACTCCATGCGCACGCGCCGCATCGTACTTTCGGAAGGTTGCGAACACACCTCCTGCATACGTCAAACCACTCTTGGGTTCTTCGCGGCAACTTACACTGTTCACACATTATTGAACGTCTTATCTGCATCGCGTTATGTTTCGACCTTTCCTGCTTTGAATGGTTCCTTACACCGTGTTGAATTCGATAAGAACTTTCGTGCATCGGGATAGAACGCCGCAAAATCCACTTTTTTCTTAGCTGGAGTAGTCACTGGAAATAGTGCTCGCTGAGCACTTTCGCGAGAACTTGTGTGGCGTCGTGTCTCGATGGTTCGTGTCTTCTTTTTCGCCCTTTGCGCTGCACTCGGGAGCACTTCCAGAAAATCGCTAAGACGAATGTAGAAGGCATCACACAGTGCCTGGATCGTTTCGAGGCGAATCATTTTTGGTTGGCGCTTCAGCAGGTCGCAGACTGCCTGCGTGGACAATTGGTAGCCGGTTTGCTCGAGAACAATTTTCCGGATTTTCGCTGCGCTATTGCCGCCACGCTCCTTCAACAGCTCTCGCAATTTCCAATTAATAGGCATTACTTTGTTCCTCGTTTCTCAATGGACGGATCGACAAAGATGTCGATGAGATCGCCCAGTTCATCTTCAACGTCAGCATCAGTTGCAATAAGGTAAGGAGCGGCTGAGCTCGGATATGTGTGGCCCAGCTTTCTCAGAATCTTCCTATATGCCAACGGGTTCTCTTCGAGGTCATTTGTTGAAGAAGTGCGTCGCAGATCGTGAGGCCGAAGGTCCTCCGGTAAGGGCAGTCCCGCATCTAGCGCTAGCTCGACGATCTTCTCAAACGTTTTGTAATACTGGTTTACCGTCAGCCGGTCTCCATCTTTGTCGAGAAACAGATATTCGCTTGCAGCACTCTGGAGAAACATCGGTTTGAAAATTTTTTGAAAGACACGCAGCACCTCCATCGCAAACGGTGTCGGAGGAACGGTTCGAATACGCTTGCCGCTAAATGGCTTTGCCTTACCAAAAAGACGCACACGGCCTCTCTGCCAATCTATATCGCAGCTTCGAATCCCCAGCAGTTCACTTGAACGACTACCGAGCTCGGTTTGAAGAACAATTGCTGTGTAGTCCTGGGCCCCAAGGTGAGGCAATGAATGGTTCGGCAGGTATTCAGTCCGCAGGAACTCGTAAAATTCTTCAACTAATGCTGGAGATAAAGCGTAGCGAGGCTTGGTTGGCCTGTCGTGCGCATGCACAGGCAAATCGTATTTGGTAAATGTCAGTGCTATTGGACCATATTTTTCAATGATGCTCAGTTCGCTACTGCCCGGGATATTAGGCTTGGTAAGTACGTACTCGCAAAACGATCGCAGCTGGCGAATGTACTCGCGCCTGGTACCGTGTGCCAGATTCTCGCGGAGTAGTAGTGACGTCAGTAAGCCTAACCGGGATGAGCCGCGCTCTGGGTCCAAAAGTTCCCATACTAGTATCTGGCGGCGTCCACGAGGGTGATTTGGATCCTCGAGCTGAAGTCCATCGAAGAGGCGCTTCAGTACGACTCTAGCTGTTTTAACTGTCGTCTCATACGTACATCCGCGGAACACGAGATTCCGGAGGTATTCCTCTATCTTCTCATTATGATCCTGCAACTGCTCTTCCCACGGAATGATGCGTGGTTGTTTTACGGGTGGTGATATCTGGTTTGGGGGTTCCATCGAGTACCTTTCTTTCTTTTCTGGAATTTGTCTTATCACTCAGGTGCCGCTTGATTTTTCAAGTGCTGCTTGATCTTTTCATTGGTCCAATGTCGGTTCTATCTTGATGGTCTTGAAAAGGTTATGGTGACTTTAATGGAAACTGGCGACGCCATGTTTTCCAAATAAATGTTCCGCCTCTCACCAATGTTTCAGACGCTGTACCCCACGAGAATCTTGCGAGACCCTTGTTCCAACCGAGTCAGTTGTCAATGAAGTCTCTGACCAACCGCTCACGACCTCTACAAGGACCGTGCCAACTCCTCAGGGTAATCTTGAGTTGAACGACGACCACGTTTTCTTGAGATTTCACCGTGCGCGTTTGCACATTCTATTGCCCAGAAATGAGTTGTTCGGAAATGGTGGTTAAATGCCAAAATCGCTGTTCGGATATACGAACATTCTCCTGAGAAACTCCGACTTAGACATTTCGGCAAGGTCGTTAAGCATTAGCGGATCAGTCTTGAAGATAAACTTTCCGAACAAAATGCAAGCTGTTGTCATGGCCCTTCACATAAGTGGCTGGTCCAAAACCGAGATGGCACAGTAGGTGCAGTATAGGTGGTGCTGGAGTTCCAGCGCAGCCCTTGCCCAAAACCTCTCAGATAGGAACTTGGACCAATGCGGCGCCTATGACGCCGAAGTTCAGCGAGTCGAATTCTCATTCGACCACACAAGGGCATTACAAGTCGCATGCCAGTAAATGCAGGGAGATTCCCACAAATTGAAGAAAAAGAATGAATCGCTCTCCTCGTTTTCTTTCCTTAGGAAATCGTCGAGTTCGAGCGAAATTGCTCGTGTCTTGTCTGAGCGTTGGCATGTTGAGGCAGGGAAAACAAAGAGGCGTGGGGTGAAGCACGACGCGACAGTGAGTAAATGAGTACTGAAGCAATCTGCGACAGGGCTTATAGCGATAGAGAAAGTCGGAACTACGAATTCTTAAAGGAGCAGTAGCGTGAGCATCGAAGACAAAAACGACCTCCTCGGTTCACTCGATGAACGGATTCGACGGATTTCGAAAGAAGTCCTCGTGGAGCACCAGGCCAGAGAACAGCAATCGGGAAATTCGTCGGTTGCCGATTCTGAAGATGAGAAACTCGCCGTTACTCTGCGACGGATTATGGCGAAAGAGTTTGTCTCTATTAAAGAGACCGCACTACTGCTGAATTGCTCAGACGGTCATATTCGAAACCTCGTCGGTAAGGCGCAAAAAGGTAAAGCCTCACATCCAATCCCATTTCTCGATCTCGATGGCGTCACAGTCTTCCCGCGCGTGAAGTTGCTCGAGTGGGCCAAACAGCCGAAGAAGAAGCTGCGAGCAGTCAGCTAGCGTTGCTACGCATTTCTCAAAAGCGATAAACTCCTGCTCGCTTCTTTCCGACCGCGACCCGAAGAAAGGAGCTTCTGATGTACATCAGAAAAAGAGGTCAGTTTTACCATTACGAATTCTTTGTTAACGGTAACCGTTATACCGGGAGTTTCAACGGAAAGAACGGCGCCAAAACCGCCGCTAACAAAAAAGAAGCAACCGAATTCGCGTACCAGGAGCGTCGCAAGGTACTCGATGGCACTTTCCGCGATGAAATGGAGCGGGAGGAATTGAAAGACTTTGTGACTTTTGTCGACAAGGTTTACTTGCCGTTTGCTCGCGAGCATCACTCATCTTCGACGCATGATGAGTTCCGTTGTGAGGTCTTGAAAGAATACTTCAAGGCCAAACGCTTCGATGAAATCACGATGATGCTCGTAGTCAAATTCATCAACGAACGACTGAACAGCGATACTGTGAGGAAGGAGGCGCTCGACAACGGTAACGCTGTGAATAAGAAACGAAGTCCCACTACGGTCAATAAAGAGGTCACGCTACTGTCATCGATTTTCAGAATGGCTATTAAAGAGAAAGTTGCCTCAGCCAATCCGTGTGAGGAACTGCCAAAGTCCGTGCGGGCTAAGATACCGGCCCGTCGGAAACGGAATCGTCGTCTCTCGCTAGAGGAGGAGAAGACGCTCTTTAATATAGGACTCGTCGGTCGACGTGAATACTTGCGAGCGATCGCCGTGGTAGCTCTATGCACGGGGATGCGTAAAGGCGAGTTGCTCAGGCTCAAGCGTGTTAATCTGAACTTTGGTTCAGTAAGTCTGAATCGTGTGATTAAAGGAGAAGTTTGGGAAATACTTCCGAGCTGGCTCCTGATTGAGAAGACCAAAATTGGTAAGCCACGGACGATTCCGATGAGTCAACGAGTTGCGGCAATCTTGAAGAGGCTGTGTGAAGATGAAACTACTGGCGAATATATCTTTACCAGCGACAAGACTGGATCGCGATTCATTGACACTAAGAAAGCGTTCGTTACGGCATGCCGAGAGGCTAAGATCGTCAATCTCACGTTCCATGATCTGAGACATACGTGGAGTTCGCGAGCTGCTGAGATGGGAGTATCCGAGCATGTCCGCCGTGATATCCTGGGCCACAGCGCCACGAGCATGACAGGCGATTACACTCACGCATCAACCGAGGAAATGGAACGGGCGATGGAGTTGGTTGCCAGCTATAAAACGCAAGAAAGTTTCAACCGTGAAAAAAATCTCGGCAAAATCTCGGCAAAACAGGGAACGGCGGCGAACCTGCAATCCGCTGCTGTTTTGTAAGTGATTGAAAACAAAGGGGAAGTTGGTAGCGGGGGGCGGGATCGAACCGCCGACCTTGGGGTTATGAATCCCACGCTCTAACCATCTGAGCTACCCCGCCATGTGCGTCGAAGTATAGCAAAACCAATTAGGTTCACTCTATTACTCCCCACTCGATCAGGCGTTTGCGAGAGTTCACTCGAACTCGCCAAAGCAACACATGATCGCATTGGCTAACTGGGCGCACCGGCTCACCGAAGGGTGAAGTCCATTTACGGCACCACCCAGTATCGGACCGGTGCCATCTTTCATTGCTGGCTTGAACTTAGCTTCGCGCGCCGCGGCAATTGCTTGTTGGGTAAGTCCATCGGGAAGCCCGCGAACGACGCTCAGCTGCTGCAGATTTCCATCGGCACCCACTAGCACCCGCAAAATTACAGTGCCTCAACTTTATTCGCATGAGCCGCCTCGGTGTAGCGCGGAGTTGGTACTCTCAACTGCACTGGCTTTTCATCGACCGTAGGAGCGGCCGACGCTTGCGTCCCTTCTGCCGGTGGCCCAACCTGAAACGACGGTTCAGAACCTCTGCCAACTCCGACGCCCGGCTCCCCCAGGTGCGTCATTGTAGCGAGCAGAGAAGAAGAAAACCCTAAACCCGCACGGGTGCCGTTCGAACCCTCCGCCGCGATGCCGATCACTTCGCCATGCCGATTGAAAACCCGGCGAACCTTTGTTGCTGGAGTTGATCCCAAGACCGATCAGAAAAGCTGAAGCGCCCTTTATCATAGTCGTGCCGGTCACGTACGGTCCATATCGCTCCATGATCATCGACCATGTACAGGTTGCTGTTCACGGCAACTTCTTCGCTGCCGCCCAGGCGCACGGGAGAAAACAGTTTCCTCGTGACAACTCTTTGACGGGAGCTTGTTTTGTTCCGGCGGTAACAGTTAGACGCGAACCTTCGTTCAGCACTCCGAACAGACTCGCGATGATCGCCACTAGAAGAAGTTTCACACGTTTCATTGCAGATGCCCTTCAACTCTTGCGTGTGTGACGCTTCGGGGAGGGCTTTACCTCTTTGCAGCCCTGCGCCGATTCCGCAAAATCCTTTTTTGGATCCATGTGCACCAACTGCTTGAGATCTTCTACAGGAGGGCCAAAGTATCCTGGTCCTTTGAGGAGCCGGCGACCGTGGTAAATGAGATGACCGCCTTCATCGTAATAGGCACGGTGTTGTTCTCGTGTGCCGTTAGCGGCGTAAGACGTCATGATCACAAACCGCAGTCGGCCAGCATCGTCATAGTAGTAATTATCGTCCCACGACGAATCTTCACCTTCCTCATAATGCTGGTACCACCTGACGGTCCCTTTTGAGTCGCGCGCGATTCGAAGTCGACGAAACCAGCCCTCCTCGCAGATGCGGTGCTCCGTTTGAAACACTCCTTTCGTGACCTGGGCGTTGGCCGAATCGACGATTCTGCGGATAGCGATGATCTGAGGATTGGCCTGCCAGTTTTTCCCTTTTATCTCGTCATCCGATTGGGCGGCGGCAGAAGTTACTACCATTGTTAACAGAAGAAACCAGGTGGCTACGCGTGTCATGTCCATATATTCTTTTCCGTTCAACCGTTGGTTGTATACAGCAATCTCCCCTAGTTGCCAACAGTCAGGTACAATTCTCGCCATGCCCCACTATATTGACCTGGATACTTGGTCGCGACGCGCCGTCTTCGAGTTCTATCTCCCCTTCGACAAGCCATACTTTAATATATGCACACGACTCGACGTCACGAACCTGCTTAGAGAATTGAAGAAACGTGGACGCACGAGCGTGTGGCTGACCTATCATTACCTGGCCCTAAAGGCAGCAAACGAGATCGAGCCGTTCCGCTATCGACTGCGCCAGGGCAAGGTCCTGGTCCATGATGTTATCAACGGCGGTACAACTCTGATGCTGCCCAACGAGACTTTCACACTCGTCTATTTCGACTACGCAGAGAGCTTCCGCAAGTTTATGGAAGGTGCGACGCGCGCTGTCGACGAGATACGAAACGGCGACGGCGCGTTCAGTCCCAGACACGAAGACGACGCGCGCATCCATTGCACCACGCTGCCGTGGATCTCCTTCACCAGCTTTTCTCACGCACGCCGCTGGGGACGCGAGGATTCAGTACCCAAGATCTCGTTCGGCAAGTTCACAGAGGAGAACGGACGCACGCTCATGCCGTTTTCTGTTGAGGTGCATCACTCGTTGATGGACGGCCTGCACGTTGGACGTTACATCGCACGCATCGAAGAGATGCTCGCGCAGCCGGAAGCCGTCCTCGACTAGTCACCCGATGCGCAGACTCGTCGTCCTCTTAATACTTCTCGCCTTACTCAGCGCCGCAATCGCTTACTTTGTTTTCCGAGGCAAGCCGCTGCCGACCCCGGTCGGATGGACAGCACACGTAACGATACTCGCAGGCGATGGAGCACCACTGTTCCGCGATGCCGCGCAATCCACGCAGGCAGGGTTTTCAGATCCGTTTGGTGTAGCGATCGCGACTGACGGGACGGTCTATGTTGCTGATGCAGGCGAGAGTAACCGCATTCGAAAGATCACGCCGGACGGTATAGTGATGACACTCGCGGGCGGTAGCGAAGGGTTCGCCGATGGGGCAGGCACAACAGCTTCGTTCAACACGCCTTCGGGTATTGCTCTAGACTCTCAAGGTAATCTTCTCGTAGCTGACACTGGAAACAATCGCATACGAAAAGTCACGCCGGAAGGTCAGGTTTCGACAGTTGCCGGCGACGGGACTGCGGGATACATCGATGGACCAGCCGCACAAGCTCGGTTCAATGGTCCGGTCGGAATCGCTGTCGATTCGCAGGGCAATATTTATGTTGCCGACACTTACAACGATCGTATTCGCCTGATTACGAAAGAAGGTCAGGTGAGCACGGTGGCCGGCGGTTCGAGTCCCGGTTATGCAGACGGCGATCGTAGTGCTGCGCTCTTCGATACGCCGTGTGGTGTTGCAGTGATGGCTGACGGCAGCGTCATCGTCGCCGACACCGGGAATGATCGATTGCGAAAGATCACGGCTGATGGCAGCGTGACAACGCTGTCGAGTGCTGAGGTTTCCAGTCCGATAGGATTGGCGCTGTCGCATGACGGTTTTGTCTATGTCACGGAGCTCGATTGGGGTCGTGTGGTTCAGATCGCGCCTGACGGTGTTGGCCGTGTGATCGCGTACGCTTTTAACCAGCCGGCGGGCATTGCGATTGGACCACGCAGCGATCGACCTGCGGAGTTATACGTTGCGGATAGTGGGAATTATCTCGTTCGAAAGTTGGATCAAATGGTAACGACGAGCTCCGCTGCGACAATAACAACAGAGCCGTTGCCGCGACTTACTAAGGAGACGCTTGGGCAACAATCGTTGTTGTGGCCGCTGGCACCGCAGGACCGCCCGCACGAGGTGGTGGCGACTATCGGCGAAGTGCGCGGCAGTTTTGACTCGACCGACAGCCGGCATCATCTGCACAGTGGACTCGATGTCTTCGGTGCTTATGGTGACATTGCTCGAGTGGTGCGGTCGGAGAAGGTTGTCAGTCCTCTACCAAATTGGGGATTCGATACCCTCAACGAGGGAATGCGCGTTGGCGTCGTCTCCTACATTCACATCAACGTCGGGCGCGATAAAGATGGAAAGATGTTTGACGATCCGCGCTTCATTCCGGTGAACGATGCTCAGCAAAAGCTCACGCGCATGCGAATCAAACGCGGCGCACGCTTTCGTCCAGGTGAAGCTGTCGGCACGCTCAATCGCATGTATCACGTTCACATGAATATTGGACCACCCGGCGGCGAGATCAATCCGTTGTCGATGTCTCCAATCGGTTTCAGCGATAGCGTGTCGCCTACGATTGAGAAGGATGGTATTCAACTATTTGATACGGCAGGCAGGCGGTTGACTGAGAAACAAAACGGGCGATTGCTGGTGAGTGGATCAGTGCGGGTCGTGGTTGATGCGTTCGATCGCACGAACATGAATGCGAGCCGGCGAAGACTTGGTTTATACAAACTTGGCTATCAAGTTCTCAAAAGTGATGGAACGCCTGCGCCCGGCTTCGAACAGCCGCGCATCAACATCGTCTTCGATAGATTGCCGCGGGAGAGGGAAGCGACGAAAGTGGCGTACGCCGCCGAGAGTGGAATCACTGTTTATGGCAGCGAGACGACGCGGTTTCTCTATGAGGTGACGAACACCGTCCGCGATGGACGTGCAGCGACGGGTGTTTGGGATACGTCACAGTTGCCGAAAGGAGATTATGTGTTGCGAATCATTGCTGCTGACTACTCGGGTAATGAAGCGCAGGACGGGCGCGACGTGTTGATTACCGTGAGGTAGGTTTCCCGCAAAGGCGCAAAGACGCAAAGTAAGAGCGCATATTTCGGTTTAACTTCTTCTTTGCGTCTTTGCGCCTTTGCGGGAAAAGCTCTTCATGTTGCAAGATACACTTTGATTTCCGACTACATACAGCGTGCGCTCGAAGAGGATATCGGACCAGGCGACGTAACCACCAACGCTGTCGTGCCTGCCGATGCATCGCTGCGCGGTCGCATCGTAGCGAAGCAGGCTGGTGTAGTTGCCGGTTTGGAAGCTGCGAGAGAAGTTATGCGGGCTTTGAGCGATCGAATCCGGTTTGTCACAAAAATCACAGATGGATCAAAAGTCACTCGAGGCACGGTGTTAGCCGAGGTCGAAGGCCCAGCGCGAGCGCTGCTCACAGCCGAACGCACCGCTCTCAACTTCCTCGGCCGCATGTCAGGAATTGCCACGTTGACGCGTCAGTTTGTCGACGCAGTCTCCACCACCACGGCTACTATTCTCGACACTCGCAAAACCGCACCCGGTCTGCGCCTGACCGACAAACTCGCCGTTCGACTCGGCGGCGGGCAGAACCACCGCACCGGCCTCTTCGACATGGTATTAATAAAGGACAACCACATTGACTTCGCCGGCTCAATAACCGCCGCGGTCGAGCGTGTTCGCGCATCAGGAACAACGCTCGAGATCGAAGTCGAAACACGGTCGCTAGATGACGTGCGCGAGGCGTTGCGGCTCGAAGTTCGACGAATTTTGCTTGATAATATGTCCCTTGAAACAATGCGTGAGGCGGTTGCCATCTGTGAAGGCAGGGCCAAACTCGAGGCCTCTGGCAACGTATCGCTCGCAAACGTGCTCGAAGTTGCAGAAACAGGCGTTGATTACATTTCTGTCGGAGCGTTGACGCACTCGCCGCCGGTGTTTGATGTGAGTTTGGAATTTGTAGAATGATTATTGAAACGACAACAACTGAAGAGATTTACGAAAAGCTCAGCCGGCTGCTCTCGGACACCGTGCCGGATTTTGAACTGCGCATCAAGGCGGAGCTGGCGGCGGAGATCAATCAACTTAAAGTCGAAAAGAACGCCGTCATACTTGGTCACAACTACATGGAGCCGGCGCTCTTCCATTCGATACCAGATTTTGTAGGCGACTCGCTCGAGCTCAGTCGCAGAGCCGCGGAGACTGACAAAGACATCATTGTGTTTTGCGGCGTGAAGTTCATGGCGGAGACGGCGAAGATTCTCAACCCGCGAAAGAAGGTGCTCATACCTTCCGAGAAAGCCGGATGTTCTCTCGCCGCGAGCATCACCGCCGAAGATGTGCGCGAGTTGAAGCGGAGATTTCCCGGCGTGCCAGTGGTGACTTACATCAACACTTACGCCGATGTGAAAGCAGAGTCTGACATCTGTTGCACGTCGTCGAATGCGGTCAAAGTCGTGAAGTCACTGAACACTGACAAAGTAATATTCATTCCCGATGAGTATCTCGCGGGTAACGTCGCGCGCGAAACGCGCAAGCAGATCATTTTTCCGACTCGCGATCCGCGCATGCGGCTGCCGAATGATCTCGACTATCAGATGGTTGGTTGGCCCGGCCGTTGTGAAGTGCACGAGAAGTTCAGCGTGGAAGATATTCAGAACGTCAGAAAGCAGTTTCCTGATGTCGTGATCCTGGCCCATCCGGAGTGTAGTCCTGAAGTCGTTGCCGCATCGGATTATTCCGGCAGCACGACCGCGATGATCAGATACGTCGAACAGACGAACGCGCCACGTTATCTGCTGCTCACTGAATGCTCGATGGGCGACAACATCGCGGCTGCCAATCCCGAGAAGGATATGCTTCGGCTTTGCAGCGTGCGCTGTCCGCACATGAACCAGATCACACTCGAAGACACGCTCGAATCGCTGCGCAAGGAGCAGTTTGAGATCGTGATCGACGAGGACATTCGCCGCCGCGCGCTCCGTTCAGTCGAGCGCATGCTCGAGATCGGCCGCGAAGACTGAGCCGCGGATTCACGCGGATGAACGCGGATTAACTCTGATCCGTGTAAATCCGCGTTAATCCGCGGCTCAAATACAAAAATGACGAACGCTGAAGTGCTGATCATCGGTTGCGGAATTGCCGGTGCAACTGCGGCTCTACGTCTCGCTCGAAATTCCGAGCGCCAAATCACCATTATCACCCGCGCGCCCGACGCTCGTGAATCAAACACTCGCTATGCGCAGGGCGGAATAATCGGACGCGGCCCCGACGATACGTCAGAGTTGTTGTTCGAAGATATTGTCGCCGCCGGCGCGGGCGTGAGCTCGCCCAAGGCAGCGCGGATTCTCGCCGACGAAGGTCCACAACTGCTGCACGAAGTGCTCGAACGCACGGCACATGTCGTCTTCGATCACACAAGCGAAGGCACACCCGTTTGGGGACAGGAAGCAGCCCACTCGCGCCGCCGAATCCTTCACGTTGGCGACGCAACCGGACGAGCCATCATGAACGGCCTCGTCGCAGCGCTGAGTGATCGTCCCAACATCAAGATCAAATCAGAAGCGACTGCGGTTGACCTGATCACTTTTCCACATCATTCGCGCGATCCACTCGACAACTATCGCGAAATCTCCTGTCACGGATGTTACGTCTTCGATCGCTCAGAGAAGACTGTGCACCGCTATCTCGCCAACGCCACGATCCTGGCCACCGGCGGGCTCGGCAGGATTTATCGAAACACCACAAATCCCGTCGGTTCGCGTGGCGACGGTCTGGCGATGGCCAACCGAGCCGGCGCGCGCATCGCCAACGCGGAGTACGTGCAGTTTCACCCGACTGCCTTGGCGGCTCCCGGCGCCGAAGGTTTATTGATCAGCGAAGCTGTTCGTGGTGAAGGTGGAGTGTTGTTGACACCTGAGCTTCGTCCTTTCATGGAGCGTTACTCGCCGGAATGGAAAGACCTCGCGCCGCGTGACGTGGTGGCGCGCGCGATTCATCGTGAGATGGAAACGCAGGGTTATTCTTTCGTGCTGCTCGACATCGCTTCGCACATGCCCGCGGAGGCGATTCGCGAGAGATTTCCGTTTATTTACGAAGAGTGTTTGAAGGTTGGGCTGGATATCTCGCGCGAGCCTGTGCCGGTGGTGCCCGCGGCGCATTACTTCTGCGGCGGCGTGCTCGTCGATGAGTGGGCACGTTCGACGATTCGCAACTTGTACGCTGTTGGTGAAATCAGTTGCACAGGCGTGCACGGCGCGAATCGTTTGGCTTCGACTTCGCTGCTGGAAGGTTTGGTTTGGGGAAACCGCGCGGCGTTGGAGATCGAACGCGCGCTCAATGAAGATAAAAACGAGCAGCGGCCGAAGTTTGACGACATTCCACCGTGGGACGAAAGCGGTCTGAGTGCTGACCCCGATCCGGCGTTGATTCAGGGTGACATGCAGACAATTCAAAACATTATGTGGCACTATGTGGGCCTCGTCCGCAGCGGAGATCGTTTGTCGCGCGCGATTCGCGAATTGCGTCACCTGTGGAATGAGATCGAAACGTTTTACCGCACGACGAAACTTTCTGACGGATTGATCGGTCTGCGCAATGCGGTCGAAGTCGCACTGATCGTCGCGCAGGCAGCACAGCACAATCGCCAGAGTCGCGGATGTCATTACCGGCAGGACTCAGTGTCGGTGACTGGAGATCGATTGATCTAAAACACGGATATGTTGGCCACGCTCACAATTCTCGGAATCGGGTTGTTATTTGGGTTGAAGCATGCGACCGAGGTGGACCACGTTGTTGCTGTTTCGACAATCGCGAGTCAGCAGCGGAACGTGTTGCGATCGGCGCTGGTTGGAGCGTTGTGGGGCGCGGGTCATACCGTGTCGTTATTGATCGTTGGCGTGGTTGTGTTGGCCTTGCGAGTCGCGATTCCGGAGCACGTGAGTAACTGGCTGGAGTTTGGCGTGGCGCTGATGATCGTCGGATTAGGCGCGGCTGCGCTGTGGCGCGCGTTGCGTCGAAGAGATGACCTGCACGTTCACGAGCACAGTCATGACGGCGTGTCGCACGTTCACGTTCACTTCCACGAGCCGGAGACACGGCACCGCACGCAACAAAAACATAATCATGCGGTTTCGGCGATCGGCGTGAAGCCAGTCTTCATCGGAATGATGCACGGGCTCGCAGGTTCGGGCGCGTTGACGTTGCTGGTGCTGACTCAGATCAGCTCGGCGTGGCTGGGGTTGTTGTATTTGGCAGTCTTTGGTTTGGGTTCGGTTGTTGGAATGATCGTGATGTCAGGTCTTATCGGATTGCCGTTTGCGCTCACCGCGCGAAATCTCTCGAGCTTGCATTATCGAATGCAGATGGCCGCCGCGGTCGTGAGTATTGCGTTCGGACTGTGGTACGCCTACGAAACTGCTGCTGTCTTTTGAACCACAAAAAGGCACAAAAAGAGCACAAGAAAAGCCAAAGTATGTATGTCTTATGTGCTTCTTGTGGCTTCGGTCTTTGTGCCTTATGTGTTTCTAGAACTCTACCCAGGTGCCAGCACTTTGCGACTGTGCCTTGCCGTACAGGTATTCAGCGCAGGCGACGTCTTCGATTGCCAGGCCGAGCGACTTGAAGAGAGTGATATCGGTTGAAGACAAGCGACCTGGTTTTGCTCCGATTAATAGCTCTCCAATTTCGGCGACAAGGTTTTCCGGACCGATGACGCCTTCTTTCGCCGCCAGCAAATAATCTCCTGCTTCATTCAACGCCGACTCACGGCGGTCGACGAAGATTCTCGCCGCAGCCATCGTGCCGCTATCGATCTCTCGCGAGTTGGCGGCGTGTGTTCCAATCGCGTTGATGTGCGCCCCGCGAGAGATCCAGTCGTTTTTAATTACCGGCGCTAGTGAAGAAGTGGCTGTGACGATGAGGTCTGCATCTCGAACTGCCGCTTCATTCGTTTCAACCGGCTCTATCGGAAATGAAATCGACGGCTGCATCTCGCGCGCTAGCCGTTCCGCGTGTTCAAAGTTTCTCGCCGACACCCGTGCGCGTTTGATCGATCGAACGCACGCGAGCGCAACGAGATGCGTGCGAGCCTGCACACCAGCGCCGATGATCGCCAACTCACGCGCGTCTTCGCGGGCGAGTAGACGAGTTGCGACGGCTGACACAGCAGCAGTCCGAATCGCGGTGATCTCGGAAGCGTTCATCAAAGCGAGCATCTCGCCAGTCTCGCGGCTGAATAAGATCACCGCGCCCTGGTGGGCATCTTTGCCTTGCGACGGATTGTCAGGAAAGACGCAGATCGCTTTCAGTCCGAACGCGCCTCGCTCACCGCCACGATAAGCAGGCATCAGACCGAGCAACCCACGCGCGTTCGGCGGACGAACGATCGTGCGCAGCGGCTGATGCACTTCGTCGCGAGCAAGCGCCGACAACGCATCCGCCATCAGCTCGATGCAATCCGTCATCGGCTGCAGCTCGCGGATCTGCTGTGCGTCGAGAATGAGAATCTTCATTCCATTACCCCAAAAGGTGAATCACTCAACGGAATCCGCACCGAATGGTTAACGCATTCGCGTCATATTTAGCTCAACTCTCCCTAAAACTGCAAAAAATCCCGATATATGCGAACGAGCGCAAGGTGGCACACTCATTGCCAAATGAGGGACACGGAGGCAGTAGGAATGAAAAAAGGGTTGTTAAGTATTGTTTGTTTGTTAGCGCTGACGTTGACTGCGATTCCGGTCGGTGCGCAAACACGATATCGAAGGGTTGATAACAATAGACGATACGAACAGCGCGTTGCTGATTCGGGTTATCGCAATCAGGTTTATAGAGACAGAAACTATCGCGGTAGCGATTACTGGAATCGAGACCGATCGTTCTGGGATCGACATCGCGACGTCCTGACCACCGTTGGAGGTGCCGGCGCGGGAGCATTACTTGGCGGACTGGTAGGCGGGAAAAAAGGCGCAGTGATTGGCGCTATCGCAGGTGGAGGTGGAGCGGCGCTTTACACCTACAAGCTTCGAGACAGAAACAGGTATCGCCGCTACTAACCTGTTGAATTAACGGTTCGGTCACACATTGAAAGATGAGTGGCCTTGTAAGGGCCCGGATGTGAAGGGGAGAGCACGTCCGGGTCCTAACATTTTAAACCACAAAAAGGCACCAAATCTTTAGCCACAAAAAAGCACAAAAGGCACAAGATGAATCTTTTTGTGCATCTTGTGCCTTTTCGTGGCTAAGCTTTTGTGCTTTTTTGTGGCTTAATAGGACCCGCATTTACCTGACTCTCGGAGACTCAGATGGAATTCCAGGAAAACATCCTCGGCCTGATCGGAAATACGCCGCTGGTGAAACTCAACCGGCTCGCTCGAGACGTGAAAGCGCAAGTGTTCGCGAAGATGGAGAACTTGAATCCGGGTTACTCAGTGAAAGACCGCATCGGCGTAGCAATGATTGAAGCCGCGGAACGTGAAGGCATGCTGAAGCCAGGCGGAACAGTCGTCGAGGCAACTTCAGGAAACACCGGCATCGGTTTGGCGATCGCGGCGGCAGTTAAAGGTTACAAATGTATCTTCGTAATGACTGACAAGGCTTCCGTTGAAAAGTCGCGCTACTTGAAAGCGCTCGGCGCTGACGTCGTAATAACTCCCGTCTCTGCCAAACCCGGCACTCCAGATCATTACGTCTCCACCGCTAAACGAATCGCAACCGAAACTCCAAACTCGTTTTATCCGGATCAGTATTCCAATCCGGCAAATCCGGAAGCACACTACCGCACAACCGGACCGGAAGTCTGGCGACAAACCGAAGGTAAACTCACTCACTTTGTCGCGGGACTCGGAACTGGTGGTACTATCTCCGGCACCGGTCGGTTCCTCAAAGAGAAAAATCCAAACATCAAGATCATTGGCGCCGATCCATACGGTTCGATTTTCAAGACTTACAAAGAGACAGGAAAGATCGTGGAGGCGACGCCGTATTTGGTCGAGGGAATCGGGCAGGAGATCGTGCCGCCGAACGTTCACATCAAGTATGTGGATGAAGTCATCAACGTAACCGATCGCGAGTCGTTCGAAATGTCGCGTATGCTCGGACGGTTGGAGGGAATTTTTTGCGGTGGATCTACCGGCACCAATCTCGCCGCTGCATTACGCGTGGCGAAGGGTCTGGACCAGGATGCGATCGTCGTGTTCATTGTTTGCGATACGGGCGAGCATTACTTGAGCAAGCACCACTCCGATGAGTGGTTGAAAGAGAAGCGCCTGTTGGAGCCGCAAAAGATCACTGCGGGACTAATCACTGGAACGAAGAAACCGCAAGCACCAAAGGCGCTGGTGTTCGTGACGCCGATTGATACTGTGGGCGAAGCTTTGGAAAAGATGGATGAGCTCGGACTCAGTCAGATTCCAGTGTTGGAAGAAGGACGAGCGGTCGGTTCCTTGCGTGAGAATCGATGTTTGGCGAAAGTGGTGCGTAACCGGGAACTGCTCAATTCACCGGTGAGCGAAGTGATGGAGGCGAGTTTTCCGATTGTCGACGTCGATGCGAGCTCGAGTGAAGTGACGCGACGACTGCAAACCAGTCCGGCGGTTTTAGTCGAAGAGTACAGACGAATTATCGGCATCATTACTCGTCACGATGTGCTCGACCTGAAGAACGTAGCGCACTGAGATAGCCTTGGCGAAAGAAGAAAAAGTTTTAGCAGCCAATCGTGCTGCGTTTCACAATTATCATATTTCGGATAAGTACGAAGCCGGCCTTGTGTTGACGGGCACGGAAGTTAAGAGTGCGATGGGCGGGCGCGTACAGCTCAAAGAAGCTTATATTTCTGTGCAGAATGGCGAGGCGTGGTTGTTCAATGCACACATTTCGCCGTATTCTCATGGGAATCGCGAGAACCACGATCCACTGAGGACTCGCAAGCTGCTGCTTCACAAACGTGAAATATCCCGACTCGACGAAGCTACAGCCAAACAGGGAATGACTCTCGTTCCCACACAGCTTTACCTAAAAAACGGACGCATAAAAATCGAAGTGGGAGTCGCGCGCGGTAAGAAGCTGTATGACAAACGAGAGGCCGAGCTGAAGCGCACGGTGGAACGAGAGACGCGCGCGCAGCTCAAGGAGCGCAATCGATGACAGAAAATTCAATATAAATCCCAGGAGAACCTACTCACCATGCAAGTTGAAGCCAACCGAGGACCAATTAACGAGCTTGACGCGCAAGCTCTGGCGGTTGCCGTTTTTAAGAACGAAAAAGCCGATGAGGGTTTTTTGAAGAAGCTCGACGATCTTTCGGGCGGACTGGTGCGCTCCGCACTCGACGCCGAAGAGTTCGTTGGCAAGGAAGGCGAAACTGCCTACTTCCATCTTGTTGGAAACAACAAGCTCAAAGCGCGCCGGCTGCTCCTGGTTGGTGTCGGCGAAGCCAACGACTATAAAACCGCACATGTTTCGCAGATGTCCGGAACCGCGGTTCGTTCGCTTCGCAGCAAGAACGTTAAGACTATCGCCGTGCTTCCTCGCTCTTCTGCCGACGCAGCGCAAGTTGCAGAGACGGCAGTTGAGGGTGCATACATAGCACTATTCGATCCTGATAAGTACCGGACGGTTGAAAAAGAAGATAAGACGATTGAACGTTTGGTGGTCGTCGTCGAAGGCGCTGACGAGAAGTTGTTGCAGGAAGGTATTAGGGTCGGATCGATAGTTGGTGAGTCAGTCAACTTCACACGCGATCTCGCGAACGAGCCGGGCGCTTACATGACTCCGACTGACATGGCCGAGCGCGCCCGTGAAATCGCGAACGAGTTTGGCTTGAGTGTAGACGTGCTCGACGAAGCACGAATGGAACAGGAAGGCATGGGCTCGCTGTTGAGTGTCGCTCGTGGATCCGATCAACCAGCCAAGCTAATCATTCTCAAGTACACACCGCCGAATCCTGTTGCAGATAACCAAGATTTACTGGCATTTGTCGGCAAGGGCGTGACGTTTGACTCTGGCGGCATTTCACTCAAGCCTGGCGAGAACATGGAGTTGATGAAGTACGACATGACGGGCGGCGCGACGGTTCTCGGAGCGATGCGTGCGATTGCGCAGTTGAAACCTCCGATTCCGATTCTGGGCGTCGCGCCTTGCACCGAAAATCTTCCGTCAGGTAAAGCGACCAAACCTGGCGACGTTGTCAAAGCAATGACCGGCAAGACGATCGAGATCATCAACACCGACGCTGAAGGACGTTTGATTCTGGCCGACGCGATCGCGTACGCGAAGAAGCTCGGCGCAACGAAGATCATCGATATGGCGACCCTGACTGGCGCTGTTTCGATAGCGCTTGGTGACGTGAACTCTGCCGTGCTCGGAACCGATCAGGAGTTGATTGACGAGATCATCGCGGCGGGCAGGGAAGTGGGCGAGAAGTTTTGGCAGTTGCCACTCGACAAGGAATATTCCAAACAGATCAAGTCAGATATCGCCGACATTAAGAACGTCGGTGGACGCAAAGCGGGAACAATTACGGCTGCAGCGTTTCTAAAAGAGTTTGCAGACGGAATTTCGTGGGCGCATCTCGACATCGCCGGCACCGCCTGGGGCGACGACGCGAAGCCATATCGTTCCAAGGGTCCAACCGGAATCGCCGTGCGGACTCTTCTGCGTATCGTTGATCGAGCGAGTCAGAAATGAAGACGTCTTGGGCCGCGGATTTACGCGGATGAACGCGGATCCTAAAGGAGAGGAGTTTTCTGATCCGCGTCCATCCGCGTAAATCCGCGGCGCAGGTGTCGTTAACGGTAGACAGTTGGTGTCTTCGGTTGTTCACACTTTTGGACTTAATCGGTGAGCCCTGATCGGTTTTTCCTAAGGTTTTTTGAAAAACAGCGAATGGCATGGCGGTTGTACTAGGGAGTGCAACCCGCCAAAGGGTGCGAGTCGCCTTATTATTCGTCCTCGCCCCCTCGAATGCCGCTCGAGGTTTTCCCCGGCTCCCCTTTGGCACCCCCCTTAGCCGAACTGCCATCTCAGTGAACAGCAAAACGCGTCTTAAAATGCTTGCGCATGGTGCTATACTTTCAAGCGAGTGACGCGCGGTGTCCTCAGGCTGCCCTGGCATACATCGCTGGCTTTTGGAGGTAGAGAAGCACAGTGATTAACTACTACAAACTTCTGGGTGTTAAGACCAATGCGTCTCAGACCGAGATCAAGTCGGCCTACCGGAAACTTGCGCGCAAAAGTCATCCGGATCTGAACCCCAACTCAGAAGCGGGACGCCAATTCGCTCTGCTCTCCAAGGCCTATCACACGCTCATCGACCCGCAGGAGCGTGCCTATTACGACGATCAGTTGAAGGCACAAACGAACCGCAGTTATTCGATCCTCGATTCGAATAATCCACACGCGAAGCGTGCTCGTAACCTGGCCGTGCAAGCGAAGTGGGATCGGTTGGTTGACGAGGTGTTGGAACGCGATCGACAGGAGAATCGCGAGCGCCAACGTGCGGTGTTCACCACTGTCTCACTGTTTCTCTCGACGTTCTTTCTCGCGATGATGCGGCCGCAATTGTGGCATGTGTTCTCGACCATGGGCCGCGTGATAGTGCTGACTTTGTTTGTGATTGGCGTTTGGCATTTGGCGAATCGTCTGCGTGAGTATTTTGCTCATTACACTTACACGCCAAAACTTATACAGGGCTCAATCATTCGCCAGGAAGCGGTGCCCGAGCAGCCGTTTACTCGTTTCTCAGCCTATACGTTTCTGCTGGTTGGTTATGCTCTCAGCATCGGAATAGGTCTGTACATCGGCTGGCACACGCAGGACTTTTTCAGTGATTTGACGCTGCTGTTTCGTCATCGTGTAGCTTCGGTGCAGTCGAGCATGGTCCTCGATCTGATTTTCTATCCTCCGATTGCCGTGCTGATCGTCGATACGGTGCACGGTCTCGCCTCTCGCATCGATTAAAAAAATCCCGCGAATTCTGGAAAATCTCATCAATCCTGTATTATAGTTTTCCGCCCCGCTTGAACAACAAAGGAGCACGAAAATGGCCAACATCGCAAATCAACGCCAGTTTCTTGCTTCGAAACTCGAAGCACTCAGTGAAACCGAGGTAGGCGAGGTCCTGGATTACATCTCAGCGATCGAGTCGTCGCGACGACCGAAATCCACAACTTCAACTTTCGACGATGAGGTTTTGACGGCATTGGCCGACGCTCGTGAGAACCGTCGCGCGCGCCAGGCATTTGAATGGGAAGCAGTTCGGCGCAAAGCCGAAAAATTGCGAATGAGATGATTCGATACTTATTCATCGCGGCGAGTGTTTTGGCTTTTTCGTTTATGGTCGTGGCGCAAAACACTCGCAACCTCACACCTCTCGAAATAGAAATCCAGAAACAGCAGCAGCGTTTGAGCTCCGGCGATCAGGAGGAACGTCGGGAGGCGATCATGAAACTCGGTGGTATGCGTCTGGCCGCCGCCTCGCGAGCTGCGCTTGCCGGACTGAAAGATCCATCGCCGGTAATCCGCGCCACTGCCACAAAAGCCATTCTTTGGATCGGAGAAGAGGAGAGTGCCGCTGCACTGCTTCCGTTGCTCAACGACAAAGACGAGTTTGTTCGTCGCGAAGCGGCTTACGCGCTTGGACGTACTCACAGTCGAAATGCAACGGCAGCGTTGATCGAACGATTGCTGAAGGATAAAGAAGACGGTGTGCAGGGCGCGGCAGCAGTCGCATTAGGTGAGATCGCGGATGAGGCTGCGGTTGTACCTCTGGTCGGCGTACTCTCGCGGGAACGAAATCCGTTTGTGCTTCGTTCGGTGGCGGCTGCGCTCGGGCAGATCGGGAGTCGAGCAGCCACTGCGGCGCTGGTGTCAGTATTGACTAACGAAAAACTCGACAGTGATGTACGGCGTGAGGCCGCGCGATCTCTGGGGTTGATTGGTGATCCCTCGGCGGAACCGGCATTGCGCGCCGCATCGACCTCAGAAGATCCATATCTCTCGCGGATCGCATTCGAATCACTAAAAAAACTGAGCCGCGGATGAACGCGGATTCACGCGGATCAGATCTGATCCGCGTGAATCCGCGTTCATCCGCGGCTCAGTTTTAATTCTCGGCTTTCTCGCCGCGGCCGTGACCCTTCTTAGCCGCTGCTTTTGTCGCCTGCGGAATTGGCAATCCAACTCCACCCGACAACGACTCACTCGAACTCTCCGGAGTGCTACTCTCCGTTATCTCATGAATCAACGCACCGCCGGAACTCTTCGAGAAGATCAGCTTGTTGCGAATGCCGTCAACATCCACATGTACCAGATCGCCCAACCCGATCTGCCCCGTGGCTACGAGGTTCGAGAGTGGATACACCAGAAATCGCTCGACAGCTCGCTTCAAATGACGAGCGCCGTATTTGTAGTCGAGCCCTTCCTTCATCAGCATGTCTTTCGCCGTGTCTGAGCACTGAAAAACAAACTTCGTCCCGGCTGACTGCATGATTCGATCCTGAACCGCCTGCAATTCCAGATCGAGAATCTGCCGCAGATGATGTTCTTTCAATGAACGGAAGACCACCACTTTGTCGATGCGGTTCATGAACTCAGGCGAAAACTTGCGTCGCGCCGCTTCGACCGCGGTGCGATAAATCTTTTGATCTACCTCGGTGTCGTTCGGCGATTTCGTGCCCTTACCCGGCGCGAAACCGATGCCACCGGAAATCAGTTCCGACATCTCGCGCGCGCCGAGGTTCGAGGTCATAATGACCATCGCCTTGGAAAAATCCACGCGACGATTGTCGCCCAAAGTCAACGTCGCTTTGTCGAGAATGCCGAGCAACAGTTGCCACAAACTATCAGAAGCCTTTTCGATCTCGTCGAACAGCACCAGCGAGACTTTCATATCGTCCGTGTGCATCCGATCGAGGTTCTCCTGAGTCAGCATCGGCGAAGTCTCGCGGTGACCCAGATAGCCCGGAGGCGAGCCGATAAGCTTGGCAATCTCGTGCGAGTGCTGAAACTCCGCGCAGTCGATTTTGACAATCGCGTTGGGATCGCCGTAAAGCACTTCGGCAGCAGCTTCAATCACACGAGTTTTGCCGGAGCCGGTCGGTCCCAGAAACAGCATCGTACCGATCGGCCGGTTCGGCGGATTCATACCCGCCAAAAAGATTTGATACAGACCGCTCATACGTCTGACCGCGCGTTCCTGACCTACGATGCGCGCGGTAAGTCGCTCCTCAAAATCTTGAGCGCGAGGACTCTTTTGATCGGGATCGAGGAAAACTGTACCGGTATTGTTCATGTCTCTTGTCTTTGTCACGTCACTCTCTGCTAGCATCGGCTCTCTCCTTACCAGTTCAATTCGAGGATATTCCCGAATCAGCCTTCCGGCACTGGCCCAGTGGCTTATAAGCAAGGAACGATCCGCGCACTAAATTGATGCATTTGAAAGAGCTTAGGGTTCGCCAACCCTATATATACAAGTCCGAACCAATTGTCACCACAAATGTAGTGGCAATTTACGGGCAAAGATAACAGCGTGACATTTCCTGTCAAGAACGACTGACAATTAATTGCACGTTTTGAGCGCGGATTACACGGATTGATGCAAGTCGATCCGTGTTATCCGCAGCTTACTTTTAGTCGTAGTATTCAAGGCCAAGATGGGTGATGAGGTCCTCGCCGCGCAAATGTCGCAGCGTGTTCTTCAGTTTCATCAACTGAATAAAAATATCGTGCTCAGGATACAACCCTGGCGCGGTTTGCGGAGACTTGAAGTAGAACGAGAGCCACTCCTGCACGCCCTTCATGCCCGCTCGCTGGGCGAGATCGAGAAATAGCGCGAGATCCAACACGATCGGCGCTGCGAGTATTGAATCGCGGCAGAGAAAGTCGATCTTGATCTGCATCGGATATCCGAGCCACCCGAAGATGTCGATGTTGTCCCAACCTTCTTTGTTGTCACCACGAGGTGGGTAATAGTTGATTCGCACGACGTGTGAGAAGTCTTTGTAGAGACTCGGATAGACTTCGGGCTGGAGAATGTATTCGAGCACGGACAGCTTTGATTCTTCTTTAGTTTTGAAGGAGTCGGGATCGTCGAGCACTTCGCCGTCGCGGTTACCGAGGATGTTTGTAGAGTACCAGCCATGGAGTCCGAGCATGCGTGATTTCAGTCCCGGCGCGATGATCGTCTTCATCAGCGTTTGACCGGTTTTGAAGTCTTTGCCGCAGATCGCGAGTTTGTTCTTCTCGGCCAGTGTCATCAGTGCTGGAATGTCGACCGTCAGGTTCGGGGCGCCGTTCGCGAAGGGAATGCCCGATTTCAACGCGGCGTAGGCGTAGATCATCGACGGTGCGATCGCCTTGTGATTCTCGCGCATCGCCTTTTCAAATGATTCGAGCGTCTTGTGTACTGGATGTGTTTTTAAGAAGACTTCGGTCGAGGCAGCCCAGATCATCACCACGCGCGCGCATTTGGTTTTGCGTTTCCAGTCGGCGATCTCGTCGATCAGTTGTTGGGCCAGCTCAAATTTGTTCTTGCCGGTTTTGACGTTCTCGCCGCTGAGTCGCTTTACGTACGATTGATCGAAAACAGCTTTCATCGGACGGATCTTGCGCAGTGGCTCTTTGAGTTGAGCCAGCAACTCTTTTTCGAGCACGCCCGCGTTCAGCGCGGCCTCGTAGGCAGAGTCAGGGAAGATGTCCCAGGCGCCGAAGACCAGATCCTCGAGCTTTGCGAGGGGAACGAAGTCCTTGAGTAGTGGGACGCGATTGTCGGTTCTCTTGCCGAGACGAATCGTTCCCATCTGCGTGAGACTGCCGATAGGCTGCGCGAAGCCTTTCTTGATTGCTTCGACGCCCGCGATGAAAGTAGTGCTGACCGCACCCAGGCCGACAAGCAAGACTCCTAACTTACCCTTAGCCGGACTAATCCCCGTTTGTTTCGCCACTGATGATCTCCTTTTAGCCACAAAGAGGCACAAAAAATCGCAAAAAAGAATTATAGGGACGCAGACGCGCTGACAACTGATTAATCTTGCTCACTATTGGCGATGCATTGCGAGGCTCTTCCGGAACTCGCGCGGCGTGGCGCCCGTGGCGAGACGAAATGCCTTGGTGAAATGACTCCCACTCAAGTAACCAACGCGCGCGCCGATCTCCGTCACTGAAAGATCAGTCTCGGCGAGTAACAACTGCGCGCGCGCGGCGCGAATGCCGGCGAGATAGTTGTGCGGTGAAGCGCCGGTGAGTTTCTTGAAGAGTCGCGCGAAGTGAAACGGCGAAAGATACGAAGCCGCAGCCAGTGACTTCAACGTGAGGTCCTGATCGATCTGACTGTGCATCAATTCCACGGAGCGTCGAATACGTCTATCGACGAGACCGACACGTGAGAGCTCCAGTTCCTCCGAGAGTCGCGGCGTCGAGTAGTTTCGCAGAATGTGGACCAACGTCTGCTCAACAAGCGCGCGCATAACGATCTCCTTGCCGGGTTTTTCAGCAGTCAGCTCGGAGACGAATTCAGCAAGCAACGCGTCGAGCTTTTTATCGCCACTCACGTGTTCGCGTGTGAACGTGACGATCGATTTCGGAGTCATCAAGTGCATCGCCGCGGCATCTTGCAGTACCAGCGATGCTGAAAGCGTGAGGAAGAGCAGTTCGACCGGTTGACCTTTGGCGGTAACACTTGTGTTTGGTTCAAGCACTACTGACTCTGATCTCTCAAGCGTGGTCGATTTGTTATCGAGTGTGTATTCAAGTTGTCCGTTGAGAATGCTGAGTAGTGAATAGCCCGACGTCGCCTGACTCTGCCAGACAAGCTGTTTAGCGCGACGGTAATAGACTGAAAAATCCGGTGAGACGAAAAACCGGTTGAGCTGAGCCAGCGGACGAGTCATCGATGAGCCAGCATAGCGGCAGGATCGTTTGTAATCAAAGCATCGACGCCGATCGATCGCGCATGTGCGATCCACGCAGCGTCGTCAACAGTCCAAACTGCGATTTGCAAACCCGCGGATTTTGCCTTTGCTACGAGTGATTCGCGGGCGAGGCGATGATGCGGTGCAAGCACCGAAGCACCAACGGCGATCGCCTGGTCGAGAATACTTTGATCGAACAACACTGATGGCGTCGAGATCCTGGGTTCAAAAAGCGCTGCGGTTTTGATTTCTGGATCTATGCTTTTGACGACAGGAAGCGCTGCGAGGTCAAAACACTCGACGATCACTCGTCGCTTCAACGAGTGCTCATCGATCAAGCGGCAACACGCTTTGGCTAACGGACGATGCTCCGACGGTGATTCGCACTTCATCTCCAGCACGATGAGCAGATCGTTGGATTTGAAGAGTGTCAACAATTGATCGACACTCGGAACGGTCTCGTTCGCGAAAGATCCAGGCGCGAGGTTTCTGTTGCGAGCGAACCAACTGCCAACGTCAACCTGCTCGAGTTCAGTCCAGGTCAGATCCGCAACGCGAGCGGTTAACCCCGCAGTGCGACGCAACGTGTTGTCGTGAATGATTACCGGAATGCCGTCGCGCGTGAGGCGAACGTCAAACTCGATCCCGTCGCAACCAGCCGCAATCGCTTCGCGAAAAGCAGCCATCGTGTTTTCGGGCGCCACGGCTGACGCTCCGCGGTGACCGATGATTAATGGAGTCTTCATCGATCATCGGTGCTTTTTTGTGACGAGGTGATGATGCGCTTTAGCTTGATATCGAACGTGCCGTAATCCGTCTTGATGCGACCCGCCACGGGAATGTGGCGTGAGTCGTCAGTGATCCAGATCGAGAACTCACCCTTCTCCTCGTCGATGAGCCTGTCTGCTCCAAACAACTCCGGAGTGATTCGCAGCACGTCGACGCGTCCGAGAATCGTCTTCATTCGCTTTCTGTCGACAACCTTTACCGGAGTCTTGTAAACACGACCGCCGTCTCCGATAAAGATATCGAAAGTCTTTCCCACTTCGAGCGGCTGCGTGCGAATGAAGTAGATCGCTGACAACACGTCCTGCAACTGTCCGGAGAAATCGGTGATCGCGCGGCGTGGCTCAGCCGCAGGATTGTTCGGATCGCGCGAGGTCCACGTCATCTGACCTTTCGATCGATCGAAAATCGATTCGGTGGTTCGCACGCGTTTTCCCTGTTCGTCGAGAATCGTGGTCCTTTGCACTGTGAATGAAACTGGCTCAACCGTCGACTCAACCTGTTCGCGAAACTTCAGATTGAACAACCGAGCAAAGAACCCCTTGCTCGCAACGTCGGCACTGAAGGTCAGTGCATACGAATCCTGTGCATCGTTCGACCCTTCAGCACGCGGTGTGCGCGTCGCGCGAAACTTCAGATCGGCAACGTCCAATTTGCGAATCAGCGCGCGCGAGAACTCAGCTTCGAATTGGAGCTCCTCACCCAGCTCGAAATGTCTCGTGCTGTTAGACGAGTCGGATCGCTGCGCACACGCGGACGGCGCATGAGACGCGACGATGATCGCAATCGCGAGCAGGGAAGCGAGAGTGGTGATCTTTAAAGGCTTTCGCACTTAAAAATAGAAAGTCTTAATCAACAGCAATCCCCAGGCAATGACGAGCCCAAGCGCTGCACGATACTCGCGGTATCGTAGATAAAGAGTACCATCGAATTTGTTTGCCGCTGACTCATCCTGGCGAAAGGGAGTAATTCGCGGAAAAAATAGCGGCACTGAGCGGCGGTAATTCTCATAGTCTGCGCCAAAAAGCTCGGCCATCGTGGACGCTTCGACGCGCATAACCGGCAAATAGATGCCAAGAAACAGGGCGGCGAATAGCAATCCGAGCAGTAGCCGGCCTGAAGCGATTGTGAATCCGAGACCCAGCAGGAAGCTACCGAGATAAAGCGGATTGCGAGTGAAGGCGTATGGACCGGACGTCGCGAGTTGTGCGTTTTTGCGGATGTGGCCCGCGGCCCAGGCGCGAATAGCGAGACCGAGCAGCGATACTGATGCACCGATCAACAACGCTCTCGGCGTAGGCCGGGCGAAGAAGATGAAAACGGCGCCGCAAAGAAATCCGAGCGGCACGCGCCAGCGCTGAATCCATGTTCCGTCTCTGAGAGTCATACCGCTAATCTTCTATCGATTGCTTCCATAACGCGCCCGACCTCAATATCCATGCAGATCCATTTTGAGCACGAACGCCGATGGCAGTCCACACGACAATCGATATCGTTTCGCTCTACACAAATATCCTGCGAGCGAGGGCTTCCGTTCCGCCACCACTCAGTCGGTCCAAACAGCCCAACGATCGGCGTGCCCGCCGCCACTGCGATATGAGTTGGACCGGTATCGCCGCCGACATAAACTCGTGCGCCGCGCGCCAGTGAATAAAACGCTTTCAGTGACAACTTAACTGGCGTCGCCTTCCCGGAGGCTGACGAACGGCGAACATTTTCCGCCAAGTCAAGCTCGCCGGGTCCATACGTTACCAACGACGAAATACCGTAACTGGACCACAGAAGGTCAGCGAGTTTGCCGAAACGATCCGTGCTCCAGAGTTTAGTCGGCCAGCCACCTCCCGGATTGAGAATCGCATAATTTCCACCACCACTGTCCGCCACTTCTTGCGCTTCGGCTTCATCCTTCGCACTAACGTTAATCGGAAATGAGAGCTCTTCTGCTCGCTCCGGAATGGGAACACCCAAAGCACCTTGAAGCAGCAGTAATGATTTGTGAATGACGTGTGTTTGCTTCGGGACTGCGATCTTTTTTGAGAGGAAGATCGCGCTCGCGGGTTCTCGCAATCCGGTGCGCGAGTACCCAAAAACACGTCGCGCGCCCGAAAGGCGCGCTATTGAAGCGGATTTGAGAAGTCCCTGGAAGTCTAGAGCCACGTCGAAGGCCGAGGCGCGTAACCGACGTAACTGCTGGCGCGGTGCCCGCAGCGTCTCCCCAGACATCAGCCCGCGCCTCAACGCCTTCGTGTCGACTTCGATGAGACGATCCAGAAGCGGGTTGTCTTTCAAAATTTCCGACGATTGGCGTTCAACCACCCAGGAAATCTCGGCTTGCGGCATAGCGCCGCGCAACGCAGCCAGGGCAGGTAGAGTATGAACTATGTCGCCAATGCTGCCGAGTTTGACTATCAGAACTCTCATGTACCGCCAAAATAGCTGAACTTCAATTTCGATTCCGCCAGTTTTTTGCCGGCGCGAAACTTCGTCAACGTGCCTTCGAGAACCGGGCTTTCGTCGCCCAGCCATGTGGCCGCGAAGTTTCCGCCCTTGAGAAATTTTCCGGTAAAACTATAAGAAACGCCGCCAACAGTCGCGGTTGTAAAGGTGAAGTTGTCGCGTTTGACTGTGAGGGTCTTAAAGCGATAGGTCTTGCCGTCGTTGGTTTGCAGACCAGTTGGAGGAATTCGTCTCAGCTTCTTTGCGTTCAGATTTATGGCACTGAAATCCGAGAATTCGTTCGGCGGTGTTCCGACGATCCAGAAAGAGCCGTCAGGATCGAAGCGAGCGGTTTTCGTTTGGGCGAGCGCCGGCGTCACGATCGCGAGCAATAAGATTCCAGTCGCAAGGGTCCTAAGCATTCACGCCTCCGAGGCGAGCAATAATTTCTGAGGTCGAGTGATCTTTTGGATCGCCGACGATCGCCACTTGTCCGCCGTATGATCGTACCACGTCGCGTTCGGGGACTGTGTCAGTCGTGTAATCGGTGCCCTTGGCGTGGACGTCGGGTTTGAGTGCGAGCAACAGTTGCTCGACAGTCGGCTCGTTGAAAATCGTGACATAGGTTACTGGCTCGAGCGCGGCGACGATTTCTGCGCGTTCGTTCGCAGAGAGCACTGGTCTGCCAGCGCCTTTCTGTAACACTACCTGTTCATCAGAATTAATACCGACTACGAGTATGTCGCCGAGGCTCCGCGCGCCTTCGAGATAGCGGATGTGGCCGACGTGAATCACGTCGAAACAGCCGTTAGCGAGAACGACTCGTGCGCCGTTCTTTCTCGCGGCTGCGATTCGTTCTATTAATTCCTCACGGCCTAAAACATTTTCCATCCTGTTAATCCTGAAAAATCTTGTCAATCCTGTCTAATTGCGTGCTCGAGTTCACTGGCGCTCACGGTTGCCGTACCTCTCTTCATCACCACCAACCCACCAGCGTAATTCGCCAACCGTGCTGCATCCGCAAACGAAGCCCCGGAAGCAAGTGCCAGTGTAAACGTAGCCATCACCGTGTCGCCCGCGCCGGTGACGTCGACAGCCTGGTGCGCGCCGACAGCACTAATGTGAAGCGGTTCAGCGTCATCTTCCAGCAACATCATGCCCTGATTGCCGCGCGTGACGAGTAGCGCGCGATAGCCAAGTCGTTGTTTCAACTCTTGCGCGGCATTCTCCAATTCATCGGTTGAGGAGATTGTGCCCCCGATGAGATTCTCAACTTCATCCTGATTTGGCGTGGCGGCGGTGAAGCCAGTGAACTCGGCTAGATGAAACCGCGAGTCGACCAATACCGGAATATCACTTCGTCTGGTCACTTCAACTGTCTGAGGATCGACAACGCCGTAGTTGTAATCCGAGACGATCACAGCATCGGCATCGCCAATCGTTTGCTGCAACTTCTTGACGATCGCCTGGCGAAGTTCGGCGTCGCTAAGAGGCGCGGCGTCGTAGTCGATCCTGATCACCTGTTGTTTGCTCGAGTGTGAATGACCGGCGAGAATTCGGACCTTCGTCGTCGTTTGCACTTTCTCGGAGACGATCACGCCGTTGATATCGACGCCGGCAGCTTCCAGTTTGGCGCGCAGCTCATTGCCTGATTCATCGGCGCCAGTAACCGAGATCAGCGACACACGAGCCCCGAGTGCGACGAGGTTCATCGCGCAGTTTGCCGCCCCGCCTGGCAGAGTCTCGGTCTTATCATGGCGCAAGATGAAGACCGGCGCCTCACGCGAGACGCGCGAGATCGAGCCATGCACAAACTTATCCGCGATTGCGTCGCCGACGATTGCGATCCTCCGGTCTTGAAACCGTTTGACGATCTTAACTAGTTGTTCTGTGTTCAAAAGAGTCATGCGATACGATCATCTTCACTGCTTCTAGCAGGTTCTCACAGACGAGTTCCGGCTCGTGCTTCCATGAGTGTCGCTGATACTCCCACTCGCCTCGCCCATAACCACTCAAAACAAACGCCGAATGCAAGCCCGCGTTCCGAGCCAACTCCACGTCGCCATAACGGTCGCCCACCATCCAACTCGCCGGCAAATCAATCTCGAGATCTTTCGCCGCCTGGTCGATCAATCCCGTTTTGGGCTTGCGACAGTCGCAATCAACTCGATACGGCGGCTCGCCAACAGACGGATGATGCGCGCAGTAGTAGATCGCATCAAGCGTTGCGCCCTGCAAGTCGCGCTTCAGTTGATCGTGCACGTTAACAATCAGATCTTCCGAGAAATAGCCGCGCGCAACGCCAGCCTGGTTGGTGATCACGATCGCTAGCCAGCCATTGTCATTCAGAATCCTGATCGCCTCCGACGAATACGGAAACAGACGAAAGCGCGAGGGATGATTGATGTACCCCACCTCCTCGGAGAGTGTGCCGTCGCGGTCAATGAAAACTGCCGGTCGTTTCATCTGAATAATCACGCCGCTGAGTCGCAGAGACTCCGCACGGTTTTCGCAAAGCTCGCGCGCTTCAGAAGCGCCTGTGAATGCTCGAACACTTCATCGACTGTGATCGCCGTCATGCAACGATGATCGATCGGACAGTCGCGCAGCATGCATGGCGCGCAGTCCGGCGGATGTCGCAGTATCTCAGCTTCCGGAGAAAACGGACGCGTCGTCAAAGGATTAGTTGGACCAAAAATTACTAGTGTTGGACGTTCCAACGCCGAACCGATGTGCGCTGGACCCGTGTCGTTGGTGACGATCAAATCCGCCGTAGCGAGCACGCCGATGATTTGATCGAGAGTCGTCTTACCGGTGAGCACGATGGGCCGATGTCGCATGCGACTCGCCATGTCCTGCGAGACGTCGATCTCGTCACGCGAGCCAATGAGCACTACTTGCCGCTCTGACTCAATCAAACGATCGGCCAGCGCCGCATACGCTTCCGCCGGCCAGCGTTTCGCACGACTGTTTATCGATCCCGGACAGATCGCAACAACCGGTTCCCCTTCGCGAACGCCGTGCGCGCGAAGCAGTTCATGCGCTTCCGTCTTTTTACTTTCGGAGATCTGTAGGCTCGCATCTGGGTCGCTTTCGCAAATGCCGCTCGTGCCAAACAACATCTGTTCGAGCGCGGTTACGAGATACAAATAGTAAAAAACTTCGTGTCGTGACGACCGCCAGTCAGGCAATGCGAGCGGATGCGTCAGCAGCGACTGACGCGACTCAGTTGCATAACCGAGTCGCACCGGCACGCCCGCAAGAAACGGAATCAGCGCCGCCTCAAAAGCATTTTGAAACAGCAACGCCAGATCAAACTCTCTTCTTTTCCACTCGCGAACCTGCGGCAGGACTGAAAATACGTTCTGCCTGTCGTAGACGAGCACGTCGTCGATGAAATCAGCCTCGGAAAAGATTCCTTTCGTGCTCGGACGAATCGCTAGTGTGATACTTGCACTCGGCAAAACACGCCGGAGAGCGCGAAGAGCCGGCACAGTCATCACAGAATCGCCGACCCAATTCGTGCCTCGCACGACAACTCGTTTGAAACTTTCCGCGTCCACCCTTGTCATTACAGCAGCACTCGCAAACCGTCATCAATTCCGATCTGAGGTCGCCAATCTAATTCGTCGCCAATACGCGTCACATTGGAAACATAGCGCAAAGGTACCGGTGCAGGCAGCGTCTGATCTTCCTGGATGATCGGTTCTATCTCGACAATTGTACTGATTCGTTTGATCAAATCACGCAGGCTGACTGTGTTGATACGCCCACCCCCGAGGTTATAAACCCGGAACGCAAAATCTGACTTGATGAACGCGCGACACGCCCGCGAGAAATCATCGACGTAAAGAATGTCACGAACTGGATCGACGCCGGCAGGCAGTCGAATGGGCTGGCGGTACTTTATCGACTCAACGTAGTGTGTGACGATGCCCGGCTCATTGTCCGGAGAGTTTCTGGCGAAGACAGTCGAGAGACGGAAGATGCAGGCACGAACCTCACGCTGTCGTGAGTAGTATTCAACGTAACGTTCGCCGATTAACTTCGACCACTCAAATCCCGACTGGCCGCAATACTCAGTGCTCGTGTTTTCATCGACGTCTTTAGTCTCATCCACATTACTGCCGTAAACATCTTTCGTCGATGCATAAATGAAGACCGAACTCGGTTTCATGTGGCGAATGATATTCGCGGTGCCATTTGCGTTGGTGCGGAAACAGTCGCGCGCGCCTTCCGGACTCTTATCGAAATGTGCGGCCAGGTGAATAACTACATCGTAGTCTGCAACCTTCTCCGCAGCCTCTTCGTCACGAACGTCCAGATTCGCACGGCGGGAAAAATCGTCGGCTGAAAAGAACTGGCGCACGTATGTACCCAAATAGCCACTGCCGCCGGTTACTAAAACTTTCATCGAGTCACTTTCGGGTCGTCACCGATTCCGCTGTTACGCGCCCGCGCGCGAGCGCAGTGAGCTTGGATAGCGATTCAGCGTTACCGATGGCAATCAGCATGTCGCCGCCTTCAATCCGCGCTTCGCCGCTCGGATTAAAGATCTTCTCGCCGTTGCTGCGACGAATGCTAACCACGACGATGTTGAGTTCAGATCTGATCACTGTTTCACTGAGTTTGCGACCGACCAACGGCGAGACTTGCTCAACTTCGAGCTGTTCAAACCCAAGCTCCAGATCGTTAGCTGTAACTGAATCAAGAAAGTCGCTGACCGCCGGCTTCGTCAAAGCCATCGCCATGCGGTGTCCACCGATGAGCGTTGGCGCCACGACGCGATTGGCGCCTGCCCTGATCAGTTTACTCTCCGCCTGTTCCTCCGCTGCCCGCGCGACGATGTGCAGAGTTGGATTCAGATCGCGCGCAGTCAGAACTACGTACACATTGTCGGCATCATCCGGCAAACACGCCGCAAGCCCGCGAGCATGCTCTACTCCGGCTTCGCGCAGAGTTTCTTCGAGCGTCGCATCCCGCAAGAGGACCGCAACACCCAGATCAGCCAATTCGTCCACCTTCTTCGGATCGCTTTCAATCACGAGGAACACACCTTCAGCGCGTCCGAGACTGCGCATCAAATGCGATCCAACGCGGCCCGCGCCGCAGATGATAAAATGATCTCGCAGTTTGCTCATTTTTCGCGAGTGGCCATACGCGGAAAACAGTTCCGAATGAACGATCGACTGCATCGCGCCTGTCAGAGCATAAAGCACGATGCCCACGCCGACCATCATGAACACAGTTGCGAAGACGCGGCCGGACAGCGTGCGCGGGGTTAAATCGCCGAAGCCGACCGTGGTCACCGTCTGCGCAGTGACGTACAGACTGTCCAGTATAGACCAGCCTTCAAGCACGTGAAACACAATGGTTCCGAGCGCAATTGCTCCTAAAACCGCGAGCAAGACCAAGCGGATTCGAGCGCGGCTGGGGAGAAGGAAACCGAGACGAGGTGTTAGACTCATACAGGCGGAGCGGCATCAAAGCCGCTCAGGCGCTCAAGCGAGGCCAGCCACGGTAACGAATGCGGCTACCACTGTCAAACAGAAATGTCGACCGAACCACAGCGCGAATGTTACGTAATACGTGTGAGTGAGTATGACCCAGTTCAGAGTTCAAGCAGCTTTGCCCGAAAAGTGGTTCAAGGCGCTTCTTCTCTGTGCCTCTGTGTCTCTGTGGTTAACTATTGCTCAGGAAAAACGAATCACAGAGACACAGAGGCACAGAGAAGAGGTTCAGCAAGAGACTTTTCGGGCAAGCCAGTTCAAGCTTTAGCTTGCCTGTAAAAGCAGCAGCCTAAGGCTGAACTCTAAACTTCAATTTATGCCAGTACGTTATCCACCAGAGAACCAATACCCCGGCAAAAGTAATCGTGATCTTCGTAAGCCGCAAGTCGTGTCTTACGTCGAACCCCGGCCGCACTTCGCGCGCAGAGTGCTGCGACGGTTGTTCAGCGCGCCGGTGATCATTCCGGTGGTCTTTGTTGGAGCGATTGTACTCGGAATTCTGATCTACTACTGGACGGTCTTCTCGAGAAGAATCGATCATCTCCTCGCAGGCGAAGTCTTCACACGAACGGCCGGTATCTACGCAGCACCAAAACAACTGCGCGTCAACGAGACGATTTCCCTGAATGAAGTCGTAGCTTTTCTGAAGCGCGCGGGTTACGTCGAAAAGAGCCAACAGGCAGACACGTCTCGCGGCCGGTATGAAGTAAACGGAACCGCGATCGACGTCGAGCCGAGCGGTGCTTCAAGTGTTGACGGTGTGAAGCAGTTTCAGCACGCACGAATTCAGTTTACGGGCTCGGGAAAGGCGATTAATTCACTCACCGATCTCGACACGCGCGGCTCACTGCAACGTGTTTGGCTCGAGCCGGAGTTGATCAGCTCAGTGACGGGAACTGAACGAGCGAAGCGAAAGGTCATCGGCTTCAGCGATCTGCCGCCGCATCTCGTCAAAGCGATCACAGTCACCGAGGATCGCTCCTTCTTCGAGCATTACGGAGTCAACGTTCGCGGCATCATCCGCGCTTTCGTCAGACGCTACGACACAGATCCCAACTCGCCGCTTGCACGTCAGGGCGGTTCGAGCATTACGCAGCAACTCGTAAAAAATCTCCTGCTGTCACCGGAACAGACCTGGCGACGCAAGATCGCCGAGGCTTACATGTCGGTGATTCTCGAGACCCGCCTCAGCAAAGAAAAGATCTTCGAGCTCTACTGCAATCAGGTCTACATGGGCCAGCAGGCAGGCTTCTCGATCAATGGTTTTGGTGAAGCCTCGAGCGCCTACTTCAACAAAGACGTGACTAATCTCACGCTTGCGGAATCGGCATTTCTCGCGGGCTTGATTCGCAGTCCAAATCGTTACAACCCGTACACGAAAGTCGATACTGCTACCGCGCGTCGCAATCAGGTGCTTGACTCGATGGCCGAGGCTGGCGCCATCACGCAGGACCAGGCAAAAGCTGCTAAAGAGACGCCGCTGCAGGTGGTTCCTGCGAAAGGGCGCATTGACGTGTCTGACGCGCCTTATTTTGCCGATTACGTTCAAAACCAACTCGGCGACATGATCGCCGGCGCCGGAGCGGCAGAACATCTGCGTATCTACACGACCATCGACATGGACCTACAGCGCGCTGCGTACGCCGCGTTGACCAAACAGATGGCCGCGCTCGATAAGGTTCAGGCAAAACGTTTCGCGCCGGGCACGCTGCAAGCCGCATTGGTGGCGATGAATGCGAAGACTGGCGAGATCGTGGCGATGGTTGGTGGTCGTGATTATTCGAAGAGCCAGTTGAATCGCGCGAGTGATGCTTTCCGCCAACCGGGTTCGGTTTTCAAACCATTCGTCTATGCCACCGCGTTGAATACGGCTTACGATCCGGTGCCGCGCGTGATCACTCCGGCAACGACCTACATGGACGAACCGAAGACGTTTACCTTCGATAACCAGGAATACTCGCCGGGTAACTTCGGTGAAACGTATTCGCACGAGCCGGTGACGCTTCGTGATGCGCTGGTCCACAGTTTGAATGTCGTGACTGTTGAAGTCGCGATGGAAGTCACGATTGGGCGCGTGATGAGTCTCGCAGCGAAAGCCGGTTTGCCGAAACCGCCACGCGCGTATCCGGCGATGGCGCTCGGAACCAGTGAAGCAACGCCACTCCAAATCGCTTCGGCCTACACCGCTTTCGCAAATCTCGGAACTCGCGTCAGTCCGATCGCAATCAACCGGATCACGACTGGCGACGGTGTCACGATCGCCGCGCCGACCGCGCAAAGAAACGAAGTGCTGCGTCCGGAAGTCGCTTACGTGATGACGTCGTTTATGAAAGACGTCGTGAATCGCGGCACGGCGTCGAAGGTGCGCGCGCGTGGCTTGAAAGACGTGCTTGCCGGCAAGACAGGAACCTCGCGCGATGGCTGGTTTGCGGGTTACACGCCGGACCTGGTTTGCGCCGTGTGGGTGGGATTCGACGATGGTTCGCAACTCGGTTTGACCGGCGCGAATTCGGCGTTACCGATCTGGGCCGACTTCATGCAGGTCGCACTCGCGGAGCATCCTGAATGGGAAGGCGATTGGAACATGCCTGCCGGAATCGAGCAGGTCGACATAAATCCAAAGACAGGCGAACCGACCCAGGCGACCGACACCGAGAAGCGAGTCGAGTTTTTTATCAACGGTACTGGTCCAAACCAGGCTGAGGAGACGCCGGTTGAAACTGCGACTCCTGCCGAACTGCCTGAAGCGTCGCCGCCAATCGATCAACCGTATGAGGAACCGCCACCGCCGTTGGCATCGCCGTCACCTTCACCTCGACATGCGCCAACACTGCCTGCCGATCGTCTCGAAGGAACGATCACGTTGGATATCGATCCGACGACGGGATTGATTGCGGTCGAGACCTGTCCAGTGATCCGCACGAAGACGTTTGTATTGGGAACTGAGCCGAAGAAGTATTGCGGGCCACAATATCATCAACGCAACACGGTCGAACCCGCCGGCCCTGGACGCCCGCGAGTCGTCGGTACGCCACCGCAGCACTGAGCTCACGTTTAGCCGCTAAAAATGTGCGAGAGTGGCGTGGAGGGTTTCGATCGCGAGGGCGGCTGCGTGATGTTTTCTAGAAGGCAGTCCGCCGATGGCGCGCAGAAGATCGGCGCGGGTTAGTTGTTTTGCTTCTGCGGTTGTCTTACCTGTAATTAGTTCGGTCAACACTGAGCCGCACACGAGGGTGGGTGGGCAGCCGTAGGCGAGGTATCTCGCTGTTTCGATCCGGTCGCCTTTAACGATCAGCGAAAGCCGCAAACGATCGCCGCACACCGGATTCGTTTCGTCGGCAATCGCGTTTGCTTCCGGAAGTTCTCCGGCGTTGCGCGGATGAGCCAGATGGTCTTTGAAGATGGAGGAGTAGGACAAGCGAATCAGTGATTAAGAGTCAAAGGAGAAAGCGCGCGTAACCGGTCAACGGCCCGAGTCAAAACCTCAACCGCATAGTCAACATCTTCTTCCGTATTATCCTTCCCAAAACTAAACCGAATCGAACCGCGCGCGAGCTCGTCATCGACACCGAGCGCGCGGATCACCGGCGACGGCTCGAGTGTTCCTGACGAACACGCCGACCCGGTCGACACAGCCACGCCCTCGAGATCGAGATTAATCAAGAGTCCTTCACCTTCGATGAATCGAAACGAGATATTCGACAGGTGGGCCAAACGCTGCTCGCGATCTCCATTCATCACGACGTCGCCGATCTGCTTTCGCACCTTCCTTTCGAAGCTGTCGCGCAGCCCGCGATCGTGAGCCACGCGCTGGTTTAATTCTGCGCGAGCGAGTTTCGCTGCTTCACCGAACGCGACGATGCCGGGAACGTTTTCCGTGCCGGCTCGTCGCTCGCGCTCCTGGTGTCCGCCGACATTCTGGCTATGCAGTCGCACGCCGCGCCGCACGTAAAGCCCGCCAATACCTTTCGGCGCGTATAGCTTGTGCGCCGACGTCGTCAGCAGATCGCAGCCAAGCTCGTCGACGTTCAACGGCAAACGTCCTGCGGCCTGTACCGCGTCCGTGTGTAACCAGAGTCGTTGGCCCGCTGCTCGTCTTTCGCGAACGAGTGATCCGATGTGGCTTACCGGCTGAATCGTTCCGATCTCGTTGTTCGCCAGCATGATCGTGATCAGAACTGTGTCAGGCCGGAGTGCGTGGGCCAGATCGTCGAGCTTTACGATTCCGTTCGCATAAACCGGAAGACGCGTAACTTCCCACCCGCGCTTTTCCAGTTCGAGACAAACACCTGCAACGGACGGATGCTCGATGGCCGAAGTGATTATGTGACGACCATGAGCGACCGAAGTCTCGCACAGTCCTCGGATCGCAAGGTTGTTTGCCTCAGTGCCGCCTGAAGTGAAGACGATTTCGTTCTGTCGTCCGCCGATCAGTGCGGCCACTTCACGCCGCGCACGATCGACCGCCGCTCGCGCCTGTTGCCCGAAACCGTGCACGCTCGACGCGTTGCCAAAGTTCTCGACCAAAGCGCGAGCCATGACTGCCGCGACACGCGGATCGACGGGTGTTGTAGCACTGTTGTCCAGGTAAACTCGGCGTGCTGACATGAAAATCAACTCCGTAGCCGCCAACCTCGGGCGCGGAATGTGGCATCTGAGCGTCAGTTTGCCACAAAGAGGGACAAACTGCACAAAACAGTGCTACCGTGTGGCGCTTTCTGGTGATAGCATTCGTACGTTGCCGAGGTTGGCTCTCCCAAGACGCTACGGCTTTCCCAGTCGTAAATTTTGGAAGGACACAATATGAATTATCTCAAGCTTCCCCTGGTGGTTTTAGTGAGCGTTTGCGTGAGCGGTCTGCTCGCCATTGTTTCTGTGTCTGCGCAAGCACAGACGACAGCGCTCGAACGCGGTTATCGCACCGGCTATTCAGACGGTTACAACGCGGGCTTCAAAGACGTTTCCGATGGAGCAGCGCGCAACTATCAAAACAAAGAGGATTATCAACGAGCCGATCGTTCCTACAACGAGGCCTGGGGACCGATCGAAGATTATCGCGACGGTTACCAGCAGGGATTCGAGACTGGTTACGCAGCCGGTTTCGAACGCCAGCAGTTCAATTCAACGCTTCCCACAGGACTTCACCGGCGAGGTAAATCAGGCACTGCGACAGTCGATGTTAACGTCAATACACCGGCACCCGCGAATACTGATGCTCCAGCCAACGCCGATACTCCGGCAGCGCCCAGCAGCGGCTCGCTCGCGATTCCACGCAACACGATTCTCGCTCTTGAGCTGCTAACTCCAATCTCGACCGATGCGAGTCAGCGCGGAGATCGACTTCAGGCTCGAGTTATCGAGCCAAACGAATTCGCCGGCTACATCGTGGAAGGACGCGTCGCACAGGTTAAGCGACCCGGAAAAGTAAAGGGCGTGGCCCAACTACAGTTAGCATTCGATCAGATCCGTTCTCCTGATAATCGCAGCGCAGCGCTTCACGCCGAGCTCATCGAGATCACTCCGATGGGTGGCGACAGTGAGGGAGAGATCGATTCGGAAGGCGGCGTCAAGGGACGTTCTTCGACCAAAGACGATGCGGCGAAGGTTGGTGCTGCATCAGGCGTCGGCGCGATCATCGGCGCTATCGCCGGCGGCGGCAAAGGTGCTGCGATTGGCGCAATCATCGGCGGCGGCGCAGGCACTGCCGGCGTAATGACGCAACGTGGTAAAGACATCAGGCTCGAACGCGGACAGCATTTGAAGATTCGTACTTCAACTGATACAAGCGTTCTGTGAAAACTGGACGCGCGGATCTCCCGCTCATCACCTTACTCACTGACTTCGGCACCGCGGATTATTTCGTCGGTGCGGTCAAAGGTGCGATTCTGTCGGTGAATCCGCGCGTTGTTATTGCTGACATCACTCACGAAATTCCGCCACAAGACGTCGAAGCAGCGGCATTCACGTTAGTAGCTTCGTATCAAACGTTTCCGGCTGGGACGATCCACGTTGCGGTTGTCGATCCCGGCGTTGGATCTGCCCGCCGCGCCATCGTCGTGAGTGCAGGCAAACAGTTTTTTGTTGGACCAGACAACGGGATCTTCACTTACATCTACGATCGCCATCCATCACATCGAGCGTTTCACGTAACTAAGGAGAAGTACTTTCGGCGGCCAACGAGTACGACCTTTCACGGGCGCGATATTTTCGCTCCTGTAGCCGCGGCGCTTTCGACGGGAGTGAAGCCGGAGAAGTTTGGCGATTTGATTACGGATGCCGTTCGAGTGAAGACTTCGTTACTGCCGGTCGTCCAAAAGAACGGGAGGATTGAAGGACGGATCATTCACATCGATCGTTTCGGCAACTGCGTTACAAACCTCACACCAGACCTGTTGGGCCATGATGGTGTGCTGCTCGTTAAGGGAAAACAGGTTCGCGAGTTTAGAGATTTCTATGGCGAGGCTGATTCTGCCGACAAGCTCTTCGCGATCTGGGGCAGCGCTGGGTTTCTTGAGATCTCCGTTAACGGCGGCTCAGCGGCGAAGATTCTACGCGCGAAGCGAGGCGACACGGTTACTCTGGAATAAAGCGCCTCCTTGGAGTGCGGTGCCTTGGCACCGCTTTGTTACCGTCGATAACAAAGCGGCGGCAAGCCGCCGCACTCCAAGGAGGCGCACAGTTATTGTGTTCTGAGTGCTTCCTTCGACGCTGTTGTAGACATGTAGTAACCCTGCCTTGAGCTCACCTGAAGCTTGCGATTCTTACCCTTCTCATCCTTTGCGTTCACGCGTACTTCGAGCGTGTGCATGCGTCCGTCATCAACCTCGCTTTCGGCCAACGCGAACCCCAGACTGTAACGTGCCGTCAGATTGCCAATGATTCTCGCGAGCCCCGAACCATAATCTTTAACGCGGCCCACTTTGACTGCCTCGCCACCTGATCTCTGCGCCAGGTGTTTCGCGCTGCCATAAAGACTCATCCCGAGCCAGCCCGCAATGGGTTTGCCCACTGGCAAGAGAAACTTGAACAACGTGCGGAGCTCGACAGTTAACGAATTAAATATGACATTCTCGCGGATCAGCACTTGTTCCGTTGCATCACGATCTTCGAAGAAGATCGGCGCGATTCCGTCTGATACCCACACCAGCGACATCTGTGAGTTTGGTCGCAGTTCCAGCGCCTTTTGCGTCGCGTCTTGCACGGCTGCGACCATGTCATAAACTTCTCCCAATTCGATGGTCATCTTGCCGTCCTTGCTGACTCGCGTCACTTCCACTCTTCCGTCTCGCCTTGTCTTTCGCGTAACGATGGAGCCATTGCGCCCCTTGTTGGTTTCAACCTTCACGATGATCTCATCAGTCTTAACCCCGTCTGTGCCGGCATTGTTCTGACTCGAAATTCCCTCAGGTGGTGGAGCATCAGACGATGCACACATCGCAGGCACGCGCGCCAGTGCCGCGGCAATCTTTGTGCGTTCGTTGGTAAACTCCGTCAGCCAAGTTCGCCCTTCGTCCTCTCCAATATTTGTCGCCATGATCGCGACTTCATCGCCCGGCGGAAGCTTAGCCAGCTCGTCTTCCATCGCTTTGAGAATCTCGGCTCGCTTGAGGAATCTGCCTGCGCCGTCTTCGCGAAGATCGAGAATGAGAATCAGCGCGAGTGGTTTGCGCGCCTGACCTTCACGCGTGAAGTACGCGATCTCGCGCGGCTTGCCATCGTCGAGCACCTGGAAGTTTTCAGGAGTCAGATTCGAAATCGGCAGATTCGTCTTCTTGTCTTTCACAAGCGCGTCCAGAAACACGACGCGCGTCTTTATCTTAATCGTGTCTTCGACTTCCTGCGCGTTGACTGACGAAGCCACTAGCGCGACGAGGATAAGTAGAGAGAATCTCAAATAGTATTTATTCATGATCTACTCCGGATCGGTAATCGTTGCTTCTTCTGTGATTGCTTTGCCGGTGCCTTCCGGGTCGCGCAACAGGATCGCCAGGTTCTTTTGCGAAAGCGTGACCTGGACCACCGTCGCCTCGCGTTGTTCGATCGTGACCACCAGCACGTCGTATTTCTCACCGGCGGTTTTGAGAAAGACGTAAACTTGCTCTTCGTTTTTGGCGGAGAGCGTTTGAATCAACGGCATCCAGGTAGCGTTCAAGGCGTCATTCAGCGACGTGCGAAACTTCATGAAGTCGCCGGCGAAATCCTGGTCTTCAAACACCGCCAACTTGATGCTACCTGCTTCAGCAAGTCGTTTCGCTTCGCCGCCTTTGATGCGTGCGGCGGTGGTCGCCACTTTCATTCCCGCTTTGGCCAAAAATGGAATCCCTGTGTGCTTCACTCGGTAAAACTGTTCGATCATCTTGACGACCGAGTTGAAATCGTCACCTTTGGCGCGCACGACAGTCGCCGAGGTGAAAGTCGCCACCAGCATGATTGCGATGAAGATGGTTTTCATCGAAGAGCCTCAGTTCTTTGTTTTCGGTTTCGTGGTTTCGATGCCCAGCTCGGGAACACCAAGCTGCCCTTCGAGTTTGGCAAGTTTTTCGAGATCGACGGGCCCGACGATGTTGACGACGGTGAATTCCTTGTCGTTAGTGCTGATCACCGCGAGGCCGCCTATCTGCTCGCCCTCCATCAGCATGTAAACTTCGAGGTTGCCTTCTTTCTTGCTGACGACGCTCACCAGACGAGACCATCCCGGTCCGCGAAGCTGGGCGCGAATCGCTTCGACATCAGCCGCGCTGTATTGTCCGTCAGCGTCGAATTCGAAACTCTTGACGTAGATACCCTTGATGCCGGCTACCAATTGCTTGACCTCTCTTTCGTCGGCATCGTGATCCGAAAGTGCCTTGGCCGCCACCTTCATTAGCCGCTCGTCAATAGTGACGTCGACGCTCTGGCTTGCTTTCGCGGCGAGATGATCGAGGCTAGTCATTTGAATTCGCGAACCCTGCGCCCGCGCCACGAGTGCAGTCGCGAAGACCAGCAAGACCGCAAGCAGCGGCGTTTTTATGTTTGTTTGAAAGAGTGAGTTCATAACTGCTCCATTCATCCGATTCGATGTTGATTCTTAATCTGGTTTGCTGGCGAGGTTCCCTGAGTTTTTCGCTGGGCCAGGTTTAATTTTTCACTCGCCAGACGCAGCGCGAAGAGCAACTGTTCCTTCGCCGCCAATGCTTCCTCACGTTCACGCTGCTTCAGAGCTGAGACTGAAGACCTGCGCTTGTTATTCCTCGCGATTGTGATCGCGGGAGGGGCGGGGTTTGAACCTTCTGCAACCGTGTCTCTTGAAGGCGTTTTCTCCTCAACTGCCTTCGGACTCGTCGTCACGTTCGCTTGCTGTGGCTGAGACTTATGACCGACGCGAACTCGGAGCCACACACCCGCGGCGAGCAACGCCAGTAGCACTGTTGCCGCAATCGCCAGCAGCGGAACGTATCTACGCCGTCGTGGTACCGCGAGATTCGCCGGGATTACCAATTGTTTGGGCTGGTAACGCAGCGTACCCAGGATCTCTTCGAGTTGCTGTATCTCAGGATCCGGTTGACCACTCTTGTCCCACAAGTAATCCTCGTTCATAGACCCTCCATAAATCCGAGCCGTTCGCGCAGTAGTTTCATTCCGCGATGCAGATTGACTCTGACTGACGCGGCGGTGAGTCCGGTGCGTGCCGCTATCTCTGGACCAGTCATTCCTTCGACCAGTCGCAGCACCAGCGTTTCGCGATAAGCATCCGGTAGACTGCGAATCAGCTCGAGAATCTCTGCCGCTTTTGAATCCTGTGTGCCGCTGCCGCGCAGCTCGTCGTTGATCTCAACCGTTGCTCTTGACCGGCGATGAAAGTCCACCGCGCGGTTGCGAGCAATCATCGCGATCCAGGGCCCGAACGCCGATCCGTTGCGCAGCGTGTCAAGCTTCTTGAACGCGTGGAAAAAGATGTCCTGCACAAGATCGTCGACTTCAGCTCGCGGCACGCGTGCCAACACAATGCCGTGCACCAGCGGAGCATAGAGATCGTAGAGTTGTGCGAAACCATCTCGATCTCCCTCCAGCACCGCCTTGACCAGCGCCACTTCGATTGACGCTTCCGGCTCGGCGCCGGCGCGTTCGGTTTCTTGTGGGCTCATTAAAAGCACGTCGAGTGTCGCTGACATGGCGTTTATTCTTTGCAGTGCGGTGTTGGGTCTTGGTTTACCCGGATTGAGAGCGGTGCGAGTTTCCAAGGCCACCCAGACCCAACTCCAGCAACACCGATTAAGACGGGAGAGACAAAAAGAGTGTTAACAGACCACGTCGACGATTATGCGTGGTCGTCAGCAGGACGCCCATTGAAATCGTTTAGTACGGTCGAAGGTGTGGCCGGGTTTTCTTCAGAAGTCAGCTTTTTCAATTCCGGCGTGGGCGAAACCCATCTCGTGCGCCAGAGAAAAATCGTGAACAAGGTAAGCGAGATCGTGCAGGCAACACCGCCTTCGATGCCGTAGCTGCCGCCGGTCAACCAGAAGGGGCCGGCGTCGTTTGCTTTCAGGAGCGGATTTGAAACGAGATGCATGCCGCTGACCGGCAAGCCAAAGAACCAGCCCAATGCCCAGTTCCACGACCAATGAACGCCGAGCGGCAGCCACAAACTACGCGTGCGCAGGTAAGCAACGGCGAGCCAAAGACCAGCGAGTGCTGTGTTGGTGAAACTGACCAACGGCACCACGTTTGGGTTTTCCTGGTGAGCGAGGCCAAACAACAGGAGCGTTAACAACACACCCACCAACGCGAGCCCGGCGCGCGCCATCGTTTGCAATCCATAGCCTCTGAACAACGCCTCCTCAGCCAGCGCTGCGACAATGAATAACATCGCCGATCCGAGCAGCGATCTGGTTGTCGACGTCACGGCCGCTTCGCTAACCGAAAACTTCAATCCACCGGCCAACGCCGCGATGCCGACTGCAACTGCGAGTGATATGACTCCAACAGCCGAACCGATGACGAAATCTCGCAGCCAGCCGCGATGGAATGTTAGGCCAAGCGACTTCCATGGCAGTTCTTCCAAAACTCGCGCACACAGATAGCCGGCACCGAGCGCCACGATCAGTAACCCGATCCTGGAGACCGCTTCTGAAACAAACTCAGGATGAGGTATCGACCGCGTTCCAATCAGTAAAGCAAACAGACCGCGCAATAAGATCGTCAAGAAAAGTGAAAATACGAAGAGGACGGCGATATAGATCAGCAGCCGCCATCCACTCCTGAGTCGGTCATAGTCGTTGATGAAGATTTTGCGCATTCGGGCCGCCCATTCTAGCGCAGGTTGGGCGAGTGCCGTATGCTAAACTTCGATAACCCAAATGGCCGACAATCGCGAAAACCGAATACAGCGCAGGCGCCGTGTTTTGCTGTGGGTTTTGGGCGGCACGGTGCTGCTGTTGCTCGCGATCATCGTGTCGCAACAGCTCTGGCTTTGGACCGTCGTGCGCCCTGATACCGCCGCCGACGCGCTGGTTCTTTACGCTTTATCGACACTCAATTTCGTCGCATTTGTCGTCTTCCTCTTCATCTTCATTCGCAATCTCCTCAAGTTGCGGCGTGAACGAAGAGAACGGCAACTCGGCTCGAAGATAAAAACGCGCCTGCTGATCTACTTCATCTCGATCAGCTTTCTGCCAATCACGGCAATGGCGGTCTTCTCGTATCTGTTTCTGAATCGCTCGCTCGAAAAGTGGTTCAATCCTCTCCCTGACGAGATCCTCAAAGAAGCAACTGAGGTGAAGCGCGAGACACTGTCGACACAGGATCAAACCTTGCGCGACACAGCCTCACTGCTGGTGATGCTTCTCGATCCGCAATCTCCCGACGAGCGGCGTGCAACGATGGACCAGATCGTGACCTCGGGTCAGCTGGTTAGGATCGAAATTCTCGACAGCGATGGTTCTGTTGAGGCGCAAAGTCGCGCCAATCTCACCCCCAGTGATTCAGTTCAACTCGAAAGACTGTTCAGCGAAGCGCGCAAGTTTCGTAGCTCAAGCGGCACTACTCTCGCCGATGGAAAAGACTTCGACGTGCTCGCCGTACCGCTAAATCAGACGGAGATGCTGATCATCGCCCCGCAGAAACGCGCCTCGAGCGATCTTACCGATCTCGTTACCGGTTCTGAACGTGATTACCAGGACCTGGTGAGCAAACAACGCCGCGTGCGTCTCCTTGGTCTTTCAACACTCGGGCTGATGACGCTGATTTTGCTCTTCGTTTCGAGTTGGGTCGCGATCTATTTGGCGCGTGGCATCGCGACGCCGATTAAAGCCCTCGCGGAGGCGTCGAACGAGATCGCGCGTGGCAATCTCTCGCATCGAGTTACGACGATGGCTGAAGACGAGCTGGCATTGTTAGCTGACTCATTCAATCAAATGACGACGCAGCTTGACGAGAACCGTCGTCGCATCGAGGCCGGCGCCGCCGAGTTGCGAGACAAGAATCTCGCGTTGCGTGAACGGCGCAACTACATCGAGACAGTGCTCCAGTCGCTATCGACCGGTGTAATCTCAGTCGACGAAAACGATTGCGTGACGACTCTGAATCCGGCTGCCGCGCGGATGCTTGGATTAGTCGATAAAACTGAAGAGAATCCAAAACTGAGCGGTCTGATCGGCAGCGAAGATTGGCTGGTGGTCGATCGTTTGTTGCGTCGCGCGCGCCGCGCCGGCCACGCAACGGAACAGACGCAACTGGAGAGCGGTGGTGGGCCACTTCCCGTCGCCATGACCGCCACAGCTTTGCTTGATTCAAAAGGACCGCGACGCGGAGTCGTCCTGGTCATCGAAGATCTTTCAGAATTGCTCGCAGCGCAACGAGCAGCCGCCTGGAGCGAAGTCGCGCGGCGCATGGCCCACGAGATCAAGAATCCACTCACACCGATTCAACTGTCAGCCGAGCGCATCGCGAAGAGTTACGGACGCGCGACTGCAAACGGAAACGGATCGAGCGCGGCGAATGAAGAGCGGCTCGATGAAAAACGCGTCGCGGCCGTGATTACCGAGTGCACAGAGACGATCAGCCGTGAAGTTGCGGGTTTGAAAGCTATGGTGGACGAGTTCTCGCGATTTGCTCGTCTGCCGGCCATCAGACTCGAATTAGCAAATCTCAATGAAGTGGTCACTCAAGCGGTAGGCCTGTATGAAGAACGACTCGATGGCGTTTCGCTAACAGTCGAGATGGATCGCGAGCTTCCGCCGTCGATGCTGGACGTCGAACAGATCAAACGCGTCTTTGTGAACCTCATCGACAACGCGCTCGAGGCGCTCGTCTCAGTTTCCGATGAAAAACGCATCGCGATCACGACACGTCACGACGTCGAAAGAAGTCTGCTGCGAGTGGAAGTATCCGACACGGGGCAGGGAATCGAGCCTGGTGATTTCCGCAGATTGTTTGAGCCTTACTTCTCGCGGCGCGACAGCGGCACCGGCCTGGGGCTCGCGATCGTTCAGCGAATAATATTGGAGCACGGCGGCCACATTCGCGCCGAGAAGAACAACCCGCGCGGCGCAAAATTCATTATCGATCTCCCCGCCGCTTCATGATCTTTTTTTGCGTCTTTTTGTTTTATCTGTGCCTCTTTGTGCTAAATGGATTCGATTCTCATAGTCGATGACGAACGCGGCATTCGCGACACGCTGCGCGCGGTAATGGAAGACGAAGGCTTCGTCGCCGACGCCGTCGCGTCCGGCGAAGAGTGTCTTAAAGCACTCGGCCGGCGCGCTTACGGCTGCATTCTGCTCGATGTTTGGCTTCCAGGAATCGACGGTCTCGAAACACTCAAACAACTCCGCGCCACAGGTTCCGACGCCGCCGTCGTGATCATCTCCGGCCACGGCAACATCGAAACAGCCGTTCGCGCGACGAAGATGGGCGCGTTCGACTTCATCGAAAAGCCTCTTTCAATCGAGAAGACTGTGCTCACCGTCCGCAACGCATTGCGACAACAGCGACTCGAGCTGATCAATGCTGATATGGCTGCGGCGCTGGCGCGTGAATGCACCATGGTCGGCGGGTCTGTCGCCATGCGCGCCCTGCGCAAACAGATCTCTGTAGTCGCTCCAACCGACGGACGCGTTCTGATCTACGGTGAATCGGGAACTGGAAAAGAGTTGGTGGCCCATGCGATCCACGCCGAGTCACGTCGCGCCGCGGCGCCGTTTATCGAAGTCAACTCCGCTGCCATTCCTGAAGAGCTGATCGAATCGGAGTTGTTTGGTCACGTGAAAGGCGCATTCACCGGCGCGACGACTGCAAAGAAAGGCAAGTTTGAACTGGCAGACGGCGCCACGATCTTTCTCGATGAAGTGGGCGATATGAGTCCGAAGGTGCAGGCGAAAGTTTTGCGAGTGTTGGAAGAGCAACGTTTCGAGCCCGTCGGCAGTGGAAACTCGATCACGGTTGATGTGCGTGTGATCGCGGCGACTAACAAGCGTTTGGACGTCGAAATGGAGCAGGGAAACTTTCGCGCGGACCTTTTTTATCGCTTGAACGTGATTCCTTTCGAGTTGCCGCCGCTGCGCGATCGTTTGGAAGATGTGCCGCTGCTGGTCGACTATTTCAATCAGCAATTCTCGCGCGCGTACGGCAAGAAGCCGAAACAGTTTCTTCCCGAAGCACTCGAGGAGATGCAGTCGTATTCGTGGCCGGGCAACGTGCGCGAGTTGCGGAACACAGTCGAACGAGTGGTGATCATGCATCCCGGCACAAAAGTTTCGGCAACCGATCTTCCGCCGCACGGCAAAGAAGAGCCTCCAGCCGCGTCATTCCGCTTTCCCTCATTTAAAGAAGCGACTGAGGCTTATCATCGCGAGTTCATACAGCGAAAGCTCGAGGAAGCTGATGGAAACGTTTCGCGCGCCGCGGAATTAATGGGCGTAGATCGCAGTCATCTCTACCGCCGCATGCGCGCGCTCGGCATTCAGAATCGCGAACGTAACCTCTGAACCACAAAGAAGCACAAAAGTAATAGCCACAAAGAGGCACAAAATGCACAAAATCATTTTTGTGACTTATGTGCCTCTTTGTGGCCATTGACAAAACTTTACACAAGCATGACTAACTCGTCATATCAGTCATGTATACACACGTTGTCTCCCTGTGGTAGTTCAGTTTCGCGTTTAGACTTCAGAAAATTCACTCACGATGAGTCAGGCGCAACCGCGAGCCAGGCCAAAATGGCCCATAGTCCTCTGTGTTCTCGTGTCGTTCGTTGTCGGGTTCGGAGTTTCATTTGTCTCTCGCGATGACACTCTGCCTGCCGAAACCAGAACTCAAGTCGCCGATTTCCGCGTCCCCATTCCAGAAGGTGAAACGATCGTAACGATCACCAGCCGTGAACCCGAGGCTCAACAGTTGGGCCGGCTGACCATTCAACGTCGAGGCAACACTATTGTCGGTGTGCCGCAGATCGAGAGACGGATCGCTCCGCGGGAACGACTTAGTCCTGAAGATGCGGCGTTCTTCCGTCGCGAAGTGGGTGGTGAGATCTCGAGTTCCAATTCAGCCTGGGAGCGCGCCAACAAGTTGCGACACTGGTTGGCCCACCGTTGTTATCGTGTCGGCATGCCGGGTCTGGAGACTCGCAATCCGCGCGAAGCCTACCAACAGATGAAACAAGGACAACCGGTGCTGTGCGGCAATCTAGCCCAAATCTATGTTGCGTTCGGTGAGGCCCTCGGCCTGACAACGCGCGTGGTTGGGTTGAGTGTGGCCGTGCAGAATGGACTGTTTGGCGTTGATACTCATGCGGCTGCGGAAGTGTGGCTACCCGAAATGGGCGGCTGGATCTATCAGGATCCGACGTTCAACTGTTATTGGGAAGTTGACGGCAAACCAGCAAGCGCCATCGATCTTCACGACGCAATCATGGAAAAACGGCCCATCGCGCTTGTGCCGCGCGACAAGCAAACAGAGGAGAGGGTGCGTGATTACTACATCGATCCGCGCTTGTACTTCCGCCACGTCTCTTACGAATACAAGCCTGGCGGCACGGTGCTTTACTTCGCCGACAGTCGACTCGAGCCGCTGAATCTGCGCGACAAGAATTGGATCCATACTGATAAACGAATCGACATCGAGCGTCTCGACAATGGCGAGACTGTTGTCAGCGAGCGTCGCTCGGAGATTGCGCCGGGAGTTTTTGTGCAGTTGATTGGCAACGATCTTTTCGTCAGGGATCGGCGCGAGCGAACTCCAGGCATTCGCGTTCGTTCCTCCAGCGGCACGGTCGAGGGTTGCGCTTACATTCACCAACGCGCGCAGGATTTGGGTTTGTTCAGTGGAGTCAACCTTGCGCGCAATCCCGCTTTTCGGCTGGCGAGCAGTTCCAATCAACTGGCGGATGAGTGGTCTGTCGTTGGACCGGTCGAAGCGATGACTGTGTCTGGCGGGCAAGCGATGTCTGCGTTGGCGGGTGGAAAACTGTGGCAACGAATTCAGGTGCGGCCACGCGGCCGGTATTTGCTCTACGCGCGCGTGAGCGTGTTGCGCGGCTTTGTGAATTGGTCCATCGGCGATTCGGCACCGGGTCCTAAGTCAGTGGGGACAATTGAACCGGAACGAATCAGCGAAGTTGTGTCGGATATCGTCGAGAGTCAGAGCGGTTACCTCGACGTGGGCTTTGAACTTCCCTCTGGCGGCGCCTTCCGCGTGATCGACGTCATCGTCACCGAAGCCCCTCGCTTCACTCAGTAACCTATCCTGCCAATCCTGGTAAATCGTCCTGCTCGGCGAAGGTAGTGGGTCATTTCAAGTCTGCAACTGGTAAATAAGTTCGGAGATCTAGTACTACATATGGTACTATCGCACCGCCCCTCCTATAGAAGCGGCTGTACGTTATTCAGTAGAGTCGGGGAGGGAGTCGCAATGGCGCGATGTGCAAAGCTGTTAGAAAAGGCTACTAATTCTCCTAAGAACCTTAAATTTGCAGACCTTTGTGCTTTAACCGAATGTTACGGCTGGGTCTTTCAAAGACAATGTGGTTCTCATCGAATCTATATGCATCCCGGCTTAAGAAATGTGGCTGGTTCGATGATGAACTTTCAGCCGCGAGACGGGAAGGCAAAGCCTACGCAGGTCAGGCAACTTTTAGAGGCAATTGAGGGGCTGAATAATGGTTAATCGATATCCGTTCACTATCGAATGGAGCGAAGAAGATCAAGAGTACATGGCTACGTGTATTGCCTTTCCCGGACTGTCTGCATTTGGTGAAACGGAAGAGGAGGCCCTACGCGAAGGTAAGATTGCGCTCGCTGGTTTCATTGAAACCTGCGAAGCCAATAATAAGCCGCTGCCCGAACCCACCGTTCACGAAGCAGTTAGCGGAAAGTTTCAATTGCGACTTCCTAAGAGTCTTCATCGCCTGGCTATTCAAATGGCCCATCGTGAAAGGGTTAGCCTTAATACATATATTGCCGACGCTGTCAGAGCCCGAGTCGCGGGAGAACACGTAGGCAGCCGCTTTCTTAGCGAGGTTCGACAACTATTTGCAAAAACGCAAACCGCAGCCGCTTCTGTTATGACTGTAGGAAATCGGCAAGATAAATATACCGAACCCACGCAGACCACACTTAGAGAAAAAACGAGCAAAGGGAAACATGCTGGCTCCAGCAGAAGTTTTGACAATCGCCAGGCTAGGTATCACCCAAACAAAACAAGTAAATGATCTCACCGTAGACGCTTGCGTTGACAACGCCTCTTCAAATGCCTTATCAAGACTGTTGAGGTAGTGATGGATTTTACGACTAAAGAACTATTAAAGCGTTACGCAAAACTGGCGATCGGGCAGCCTTTCTCGCCGGTGTTGCTCAATATTCTCGTAACGTCAGTTTGCGACATGCGCTGTACGCACTGCTTTTTCACTGACGAACTCGACGATCGCCCGCGTAAGAAGTTGCAGATGAAGACCCACGAGATCGAACGGATCTCAGAAACACTCGGCGGCTCGCTCGGCGTGCTGATCCTCGCCGGTGGTGAACCGTTTACACGAAAAGATCTGCCGGAGATCGCGCGCGCGTTCTATCAAAACAACAAGCTGGAATCGATTTACATCATGTCAAACGGGCAGATTCAGAAACGAATCTTCCCTGACGTGACGCGCATCTTGCAGGAGTGTCCAAACCTGAACGTTACTGTCGCGCTCGGAATCGACGGACCAAAAACCGAACACGAGAAGATTCGGCAAAAAGCCGGATCGTGGGATATCGCAATCGACACCGCACGGCAACTTCAGGCGATCAAGAAAGAGTATCCGCGTCTCGACGTGCAAACGTGCACGTGCTTCATGAATTCCAACCAGGACACGATCTTCGAGTGGTACGACTTTCTCAAGTACGACCTGAGGCCCGACAAGGTAAACTTCAACTACATCCGTCCGCCTTCAGCCGATCCGAAGGAGTTGGACATCGATCACTCGCGCTACGCGAAGTTGGCCCAGATGATCGACGACGATTCGCGTCACGCGGCAATCAAGAATAACTACGGCGGCAGCGCCGGTTTCTTCAAAGCCGCGATCGACATTTACATGCACGGTCTGATCGCAAAGACTCAGGAGACACAGACGGCGCAGATGAAATGTTACGCAGGAACCGCGGGCGGCGTGATCTATGATGAAGGCACCGTGTCGTCGTGCGAGAACCTCGCGCCGATCGGTAATCTGCGCGACTTTGACTGGAACTTTCAAAAGCTGTGGCTGTCGCCCGCGATGCAGGAGCGTCGGAAGAAAGCGGCCGATGGTTGTTTCTGCACGCACGAGTCAAACAGTTACTATCCGTCGCTGCCGTTCAATCCGGGACACTTGATCAAAATCAAGCGACTGGAAAGAGAGATGAAGAAGGCGCGGAAGGCTGTCGAAAAAATGGAGCACGCAGGATTGCCGGTTGCGGAACCACAAAGAGGCACAAGAAGCATTTAGCCACAGAGAAGCACGTGAGAGAGTTCATACCCCAGCAGCAACGGATTCCGAAGATTCTGATCATCTCGTCCGACACCGGTGGTGGACATCGTTCCGCGGCCGAGGCGATCGTCGCGGGTGTGCAGCGGTTTCTCGATGGTGAGTCGTATGCGATCAGGGTGGTGCGTGCTGTCGAAGAGTCGCATCATCTCACTGCGAAGCTGGTGTGGCTTTACAACTGGATTCTTCGCAACCGCCAGGACTGGATGAAGTATTTCTACTGGTGCATGAACCAGATTCGTCCGGAAACGCGCGAGTTTTTTCATAAACGATGTATCGGTTACGTTGCGGGACTTTTTGAGCGCTGGTGTCCGCACATCGTGGTTAGTGTGCATCCGTTGACGCAGCATCTGTTCGGCCGCGTGCTGAAGGAATTGAATCTGGCAGATCGCATTCCGCTGGTTTCGGTCGTAACTGATCCGTGTTACGGTTTTTGGAAAGGGTGGGCGTGCGACGCAGTCACTTTGTATTTGGTCGCAAGCGAGGAAGCTCGACAGCAGTTGATCGACTACGGAGTCGCGCCCGAGCGAATTAAGATTTCAGGGATGCCGGTGCATCCAAAGTTTGCTTATCCCGGCGAGCAAACCGCGCAGGCAGCGCGTCGTGCACTCGGTCTCGATCCTGAGAAGTTTACTGTGTTTGTAAACGCCGGCTGGATCGGCGGTGGCAACATTCCTCAGATCTTTCGCGAGCTGGTGCGTGGTGAGTTGGATGTCCAAGCAATCTTCCTCGCGGGCAAGAATGAAGATCTGCGCCTTGCTGCCGAATCGATAGCTATCGACGCGCCGTTCCCAGTCAAGGTAATCGGTTACTCAGACGAGATCGAACAACTGCTGAGCGCCGCGAACGTGATGATTTCGAAACTCGGTGGATTGACGACGTTTGAAGCGTTGGCTTGTCGAGTTCCGATCATCGCCGACGTCATCACCGAGCCGATGCCGCAGGAAGCGGGCACGGCGAAACTGATCGCGCAGCGCGGCGCGGGAGTGTTGCTCAAGCATTCGAGCGACGTCGTCGCGGTCGTGCGACGTATGATGGAAGACGAAGTTCACTATTCACGCATGCGGGCTGCGACGGCAGGCCTGGCGATTCCGAATGCGACTCGCCAGATCGTCGAAGAGATAGCGGCACTGATTCCGCAGCCCGAAACCGTCTAATTCTAGGAGAAACATAGCTAAGTGAGTCTCTTGCTTGAGGGAAAGCGCGCGTTCATAACCGGAGGAACGCGTGGCATAGGTGCCGCCATGTGCGAAGTGTTTGCACGCGAGGGCGCCGACGTCGCTTTCAGTTACAACTCGCGCGACGATCTCGCCGCCGAGATGGACCAAAAGATCGAGGCTCACGGGCGTCGTGCGTTTAATGCCCAAGTCTCGGTCATCGATCGGGTGGGCATGAAGAAAATAACGCGCGAGCTCGTCGAGAAGTGGGGTGGCATCGATATCCTCGTCAACAACGCTGCCATCAATCGTGGAGACAACTTCGCTACGACAACCGATCGCGCCTGGGATGAAGTGATTCACACGAACGTCGACAGCCTGTTCGCGGTCACCAAACCGATCTACAGACAGATGATCCGGCAGCGCCAAGGAGCAATCCTCAACATCACTTCCATCGGCGCGATCCGCTCACTGCCGACCTCAGTGCACTACGCAACCTCAAAAGCTGCGATGATCGGTTTTACTAAATGCTTGTCGCGCGAAGCGGGGACATTTGGCGTGAGAGTTAATGCGATCGCGGCGGGGATCTTCGATACGGATTTGGCTCAGGCGCTTCCCGATCGTTGGCTACAGATGCACGACTTCTGGACGTCCGCAGGCCGGCTCGGACGACCCGAGGAGCTCGCCGAGTATGCTGCGTTTATGGTGAGCGATCGAAATAGTTTCATGAATGGTGAAGTCGTGATTGTCGATGGCGGCGCGATCACGTAAAACCATCCACAGATTACGCAGATTAATCTCTTTCATCTGTGGAATCTGCGGATTTCATTCTTCGTTCCAGTTCGCGTACTGTCCGTTGTATCTCACCCAAACGTCGAAACGCCGCGGTTGCTCTCAGCCAGTCGCGGTTATCAAACGCGGGAATTCCCGAGATCACTTTGCCGGCCGGAACGTCGTGACTGGTCGCGCTTTTCGCGGTCAGCACGACGTCATCACCAATGGTCAAGTGACCGGCAACACCCGCTTGTCCTGCAAGAATCACGCGACTGCCGATATGTGAACTGCCCGCGAGTCCGACTTGCGCACAGAGCAGCGTATCTTCTCCAACTGTGCATGAGTGTCCGACCTGGACCAGATTGTCGAGTTTCGATCCACGCCCGATGCGACTCTCTCCAACCGAAGCGCGGTCGATCGTCGTGCCTGCGCCGATCTCGACGTCGTCTTCGATTACGACGCGACCGGTTTGCGGAATCTTCAACCAGCGCTTCTCCTCGTCTTTAGCGTAACCAAAACCGTCGCAACCGATCACCGCGTTGTTATGAATGATCACTCGCTCGCCGACGACCGTTCGTTCGCGCAACGCGACACCAGAATGGATCACTGAGCCACGTCCGATAGTAACGTCGTCGTAGACGGTAACATTCGGATGAATGCAAACGTCGTCTCCGATAAAGACATTTCTTCCGATCACTGCGCACGCGCCGATAGCGACGCGGGCTGCAAGCCGCGCAGTTGGATCGATCACGGCTGAAGGATGGATGAACGGCTCGAGCTCAGCTTCGGGATGAAAGATTCTCAGCGCGCGAGTGTAGGCGAGATATGGATCCTTCACGCGCAGCACCGCGATCTGCTTTTCGGTCTTCGCGTCTTCACTCAGGTAGATGGCTGAGGCCCGTGTGGAATTCACGCGCGGCGTGTAACGAGGATTGGCAAGAAACGTGACGTGCCCGTCGCTCGCCTCATCGAGACCCGCCGCCCCCGTGATCTCGATCTCATCCGTCATACCCTCAACGCGCGCACCAGTCAATTTCGCCAGTTCAGAAAGTTTCATCTGTTTGCCTCAAAGTGATGTTTGCGTTTTTTGCCTTTTGTGCTTTTGTGGCTCACATGATCGAGACGGGATCGATCTCCAAGTTGATTGAGCGCGGGTTGATTCCGCTCTCTGAAAGTGACTTAAGGGCCGCATCCGCGACTTCTCTCAAGCTTCGCCGGCTGCGCGACTTAATGAGTAGCTGAAAACGATGCTCGCCTTTGAGTCTCGACAACGGCGCGGGCGCTGGACCAAGTATTCGGCATTTGCGATCCGCGTTCGCCACATCGAGTTGACGGCGAAGCTCGAGGCTATCAGAACGAACGCGACCCAGATCCTTGCCATGGACCAGCAGACTCGCCAGCGCGACAAACGGCGGATACGAATGGTTCTGCCGGTAACGTACCTCTTCGTCGTAGAAGCCTTCGTAATCCTGAGCACAGGCATGTCGCAAAGCATAGTGATAAGGATGATACGTTTGAATCAACACTCTCCCCGGGCGATCGCCACGACCAGCGCGACCCGCAACTTGCGTGATGAGTTGAAACGTTCTTTCCGCGGATCGAAAGTCGGGCAATGCCAAACCAGCATCAACTGAAACAACTCCGACCAAAGTCACGTTCGGAAAATCGTGTCCCTTGGCCAGCATCTGCGTGCCAACCAGAGTATCGATCCGGCCGGCACTGAAGTCAGCCAACGATTGCTCAAAAGCCTTTCGTCGCGCGGTGGTGTCACGATCGATGCGCGCCACGCGCAACTCGGGGAAGAGCAGCTTGAGCATCTCTTCGAGTTGCTCGGTACCCTCGCCCACGTAGTAAATGTATTTCTTCCCACATGCAGGACAAACGCGCGGCACTGCTTCGCGATGATTGCAGTAGTGACAGACGATCACACGCTCGCTGCGATGATAGGTCAGCGTGACATCGCAGTTCGGACATTGAATCGTTTCACCACACGAGCGACAAAGGATGAAGCTCGAATAACCGCGACGATTGAGCAGGATGATCGACTGCTCGTTACGCTGGCGCGTTTCGCGAATGGCTTCGAGTAGCTCATCTGAAAAAACGCGCGGTTTGCCGTGACGAGCAAAGACAGTGCGCATGTCGATGATCTTCGCAGCGGCCATCGGTCGCGCAGCGATTCGCTCGGGCAGAGTTAACAAGTGATACTTGCCGCGCCTCGCGTTATGAAACGATTCGAGCGAAGGAGTTGCTGAACCCAACACAACTGTGGCCGATTCTTTCTGCGCACGAACGACTGCGACATCGCGGGCATTGTAATAAGGCGACTCCTGTTGCCGGTATGATGATTCGTGTTCTTCGTCGACTACGATCAGGCCCAGGTTTTTGACCGGAGCAAACACGGCGGAGCGTGTGCCGATCACGACGCGAGCTTCGCCGTTTCGTACGCGCGTCCACTCGTCAAATCGCTCTCCCTTTTGCAGCGAGGAGTGGAAGATCGCGACCCGATCGCCAAAGCGCGCACGCAACTGGCGCGAGAAGACCGGTGTTAAAGCGATCTCCGGCACGAGCATCATCGCCGAACGGCCGAGGTTTAGGGCCTGCTGCATCGCACGCATGTAAATCTCCGTTTTGCCACTGCCCGTTACACCGTGAAGCAGAAATGCGGCGTACGCGCCCGAGTTCATTTGCTGCTCGATCTGTTGGAGCACGGATGTTTGCGCGGCGGTCAGGGTGTGTACGCCGTTGGTTCGGAAGTCGCTTAACTGACTCAGCGGATCGCGACGAATAGCGTCGACGTAGATCTCGACGCGTCCTTTCTTCTCCAGTGACGAGACCGTTGATGCGCTGACAGCAGCGGTTTGAATCAACGACTGCAACGGC